>Ga0316205_10001070_pt1 | contig 38506 bp, 30 predicted proteins | sample 3monthpyrite_MG_FD_204941 | JGI IMG/M metagenome (GOLD analysis project Ga0316205, IMG submission 204941) | Microbial mat bacterial communities from mineral coupon in-situ incubated in ocean water Damariscotta River, Maine, United States -... | ecosystem: Environmental > Aquatic > Marine >...
GTTTCAAAGCTTTAACGCATCAGTTAGACATGAAAATAAAAAATTTACTTCGTCATACCTGCGAAGGCAGGTATCCAGTGTCTGTCGGCCTTTCAACGTCACTAGATTCCTGCCTTCGCAGGAATGACGACATTTTTTAATGTTAACGGGACAGCAGTGATAAAAGAAAGAAAAAAACGTAGTAAATTATGAAATTCTAATAACATAATAATATGGGGCAAACCCTAGCAAATTTCGGGTACAACCCAGTTATAAAATTGATATTCCCCGCATAGACTCATTTTCGTACTACTCCGAAAATTATCAAATATGACAGGGGGGTCTAAAATGACTTCAAAATCAAAAACGAAAGCACAGGCTTTTAAAGCCGCTGTGCGGTTGGCATCAGTGTCGGTGGTGAGTGTTGTAATAACTATCGCAATGACATCATTTTCTTTTGCGCATAAAAAAGAAGATTCAAAGAAAATTGTTTTCATCCACACAGGTGATTTTCATGGTGATCTGGATCCCCATGTGAATTTACGTGCAGGTTCATCTGAGTCTGAAGGTGGTCTGGCACGTGTTGCTACCGTCGTGAAAGATATTCGCCATCATAACAAAACGAATTCAGTTCATGTGCACACAGGTGACACGATGGCCGGCAGTGCGATGGCATCATTCACCCGTGGTGAAGCATTAATTAATGTTGTCGATCAATTAGGTATAGATGCATTTGCACCGGGTAACTGGGAATTTTCTTTTGGTATTTATCGCTACCTGCAGTACTTTGGCACAGCAACTGATATCCAGCCTATTGTTGGTGATGACTGGAAAACGATGGCCGTTGGCATCCCCCCATTTGAGCAAGGACATAAAGACACATTTGGTAAACCTTTTCCGGATGCCTATCGTTGGGGTGCAGTGGCATCTAATGCTTACATCAATGCGACTAAGCCGGTTGAAGCTGGTGTAGTGAATAAAGGTGTTGGTAATTTACTAACCCGCCCTTATAAAATCATGAATGTTAATGGTGTGAAAATTGGTATTTTTGGTTGCACAACTAATCGTGGCCCGCAAGTTGTGAGTTCGGTTATTACCAAAGGCATTAGTTTTTCAAACTGTAAAGGCGAAGTGAGGTTCCCGCAAAATCGTCCGATTGCGTGGAATGGTGATCATCCAAATCAAGATCCGAATGACCCTACCAATGGTTTCAAAGTTGCACCTGAAATTCCTAAAATGGTAAATATTTTACGCAATGAACACAATGTAGATATTGTGGTTTTATTATCGGAAGCCGGTCTGGCTGAAAATATTTATAATGCAGAAAATTTTGATGGCATTGATCTTATTTTCTCATCAGACATGCACGAAACGACAACTGTGCCTGTAGTCGTCACACAACCCAGTGGCGCCAAAACCATTATTATGGAAGAAGGCGAAGATGCGGTACAGGTTGGTGAGCTTGAGATTGAAATTAAAAATGGCAAGCTTGATAGCTGGGAATGGACGCGTCATGTGATTAATGCGGATATTAAAGAAGATCATCATATTGCGCATTTAATTAAACATATTAAAGCGCCGTATCAAAGTAAATATTTTGCGCAAAGCAAAGCGAACCTTGATCCCTGGTATTACACTAACCCGTATAATGATGCGACGTTAGATGATCCACTGGATACGGTTATTGGAACAACAGATATTGAGTTATCACGTAATCGTTATTCAAATGAATTTGATCCGGCTAATTTTATTATGCCAGCGGTTATTGAAGGTACTGGACATGATTTATTAGTGGATGCATTCCGGGTAATGACCGGTGCGCAAATTGGTGAAATTCGCGGCTTCCGTTATACCAATACAATTGTGCCTGGCGAAATTACACTGGGTGATTTATATCATTACATACCCATTGGTCCACAGGTTGCAAGCGCGCCGATTCCTTCAACACCCTCTAATGATGACAAGGTTGGGAATTTAGATTGGCCGCGTAATTTACTGCAAAATATTGAGCTCGGTGGTAACAGCACAATGAACCCGCTGGTGACACGTTGGTCTGGTGGTTGGGCGTGGGATTACAGTGGCTTAACTTTAGACTTTGATCCGTATGCGGCGAACTTTAATCCGGCGAAGCATCCTGATGGTTCACGGGTATCTAATGTTGTTTTAAGTGATGGCACAAAGTTAGAAGATAACCCGACGGTTGTGTATGCTTCATATTATTATGACGGTGATCCAAATCGCATTAACCGTAATCAGATTGTTCCCGGGGGTAAATGTAAAAAACAATTCCCTGGTGATGCAGATGCTTTACGCAAATGTGTTGAATCTAAAACGCTTATTCTTGCGAAAAAACCTGATGGTTCTCTAGTGATGGTTAATCCGGTTGACTATAAAGCGTTACGTGCCAGTGGTGAAATTGAAGTGGTTGATGCGGTAGAAGCGGTACGCCGTTATATCGAATCAGATAACATCACTGTTACTGATATGGCTGGCCATGTGCTGAACTCAACTGTTGGTTTAGGTGGGAATCTGGAAGCGGCTGAAATGCCATTCCCGCGTTACAACCTGTTAGCGCCTTTAGTGGACTCAACGATTGAATTTGGTTTTCCAGCAATCGAGCCACTACGCGGTGCGCCACCAGTCGGTTTTGTTTATCCAGAAGGTTATATCTCTGGTGTAGCAGATGCTCCAGATGATGAGGGTGACTTTTAATGGAGTAAATGTAAACAGCTGATCTTTGTTCCCCAGACGAAGGTCGGCATAGTTGTATCATATGCTGGTTTACATGTGAGCCTGTTCGCAAATTGCGAGCAGGCTTTTTTGTGGATGTAAAAGTGTTAAGATTAACAATATGATTTAATTAAGGGATTAAAAATGAAATATATTCTATGGGGCTTAGCGGCCGTGATTATGGCAGTGCCAATACAGGCAGCACAACTTGCCGCTCCAACGCAAAAATTAAATAATACACAAATCACCTATAAATACACCAGTGGCCGATCCTATAATGTAAAGTTTACAGAAGCTGGGATAAGCTACCGATATCTCAGTGGTTCTAAACCAGAAAAGTGGTGGGGGCCGTTTCCATATAAAGCGTTTGAAATAGAAGACAAGGTGTTTTTTGCATCCTGGTTTGAGCAGGGATATGGTGATTATGTGACATTGCTGATTAATTTTAATAATAATTTACTTTATGGTAGTGCAATACTGGAAGGTAAAAATGTGCATTTTCATGGTGCAAAAATTAATAGCGTTAAAAAGTCACAGTGAATTTAAGTCGGTTGTAAAGTTTTTTAGAAGCTAAGATAAATATGAAAAAAATTATTATTGTTTTTGTGGCTCTGCTTGTTTTCCAAAAATGGCCGGTTATTAATCATTATTTTAATCCACCACCGGATTATGCAGCCGTGCATAATGGCAACGTTATATTATATGCCACAGCTACCTGCGGCTATTGTAAAAAAGCCAGAGAATTAATGAAAAATAATAATATCACTTACTTTGAATATGATATTAATAAATCATCGGAAGGCCGTGAGCAGTTTAAAAAATTAGGAGGTAGAGGCGTGCCGGTGTTATTGATTAACGGAGAAGTTGTCAAAGGTTATAACCCCTCTAAAATATTAGCGCTGGCTAAAAAATCATGAAAATATTAATTCTCGTGTTTATGCTGTTATATTTGAGTGCGTCCTGTTCAAATAACAATGTGCCTGCAAAAACACAGCAGACAATAAATAAACCCGAAGAATTAAATGCATACTGTAAAAACAAATCTATTGAGTTTTTTTCTGATAAGAAAAAAACACCTCATAACTGGGTTTCATTGTGGCGCGTCGACGGTGATGCTCTGGATGTTAAAGGCGTTTGGCAAGTAGATAATATTGACTATGAAGTTAAGTGTCGAATAAAGCAGGGCTTGAATAAAAATATGACATTGATTTCTATTCAGAAAAAGAATGCGGATTAATAAATTCCAGATGGAAATAATAAAAACTTCCGATGTGGATTGTGTTTTTAATGGCTACCCTGAGCCTATGCAAAAAAAATTAATGTTTTTGCGAAATATTATTATGGAAGCAGCATCAGAAATACCGGATATAAAAACAATAGAAGAAACTTTAAAGTGGGGTGAGCCGGCGTATATTGTAGAAGGGGGAAGCACCATTAGAATCGCCTGGAAAAAATCTGCACCTGATCAATATGCCATGTATTTCAATTGTAAAACAAAATTAATAGATACCTTTAAAGAAGTTTATAAAGAAACGTTTAAGTATGAAGGTAATCGTGCGATTGTATTTTATGCGAGTGATAAGGTCTGTGTTGAAGAGCTAAGGCATTGTATTGAACTGGCATTAACTTATCATGCTAGAAAAAACAGGCCACTGCTCGGTGTGTGAATTTATTTTTAAAATGTAAATATTATATGCGTTTTTGAAGAGCCTCTATGACGGCTGAGGCTCCAGTTGAAATGTGTTATTTTATTTTTGTGTTCCTCCAGCGGCAGGTTGTACTGAACGAATATCTTTACCCGTGATCGGGCTAATATTTGTGGCGATAAGGTCAGTTGAATCTTGTGCATTATATTCAGCTAACCAGTCCTGATAGTTCTCACCAGCACCTTCTATCGTCACGCACTCCATCAGCTTTTCAGTGCTTAAACTATTTGGGCACTCTGCATATACCACGCCTGATATAGAAAGTGCACACACGCCAATTAATAGTTTGAGTTCCATTTTACTACTCCTTTAGAATGTTTTTATCATTTGTATTGTTGTTGCGCTGATAATACTACGTCACAAAAAAAACTAATCTATAGGTGAAGGCGGTGAAACAGTGTAGGATAAATGGGACTGGTAATTAGATTTTTTTATCAGTGGGTGTGAAGCTATATGTTTGCTTTATGTAAGCAAAATAATACAGGTAACTTCTTCGCGGTCATGGTACAGGTGTTTTATTTTAATTTTATATGGGGTATTTAAAGCGTCTAATTCAGATGCAATAAAAGCTTTGCATTCCATCACCATGTCATAGCGTTTTTTCATCGGTAGCTTTAAATTAAAGGCCGCATATTTACAATGTCCATCGACTAACCAACGACTCATTAAACGCGCAATGTGCATGGGGCGTTCCACCATATCGCACACCAGCCAGTCGACGGGTTTTTCCGGCAGGTATTTAAAGCCGTCGGCTTTAATTTCGGTGACCAGACCACTGTCCATTAAGGTTTTATCCATCGCGCCATTATCAATTGCATTAACGCGTATTCCACGGGTGACTAGCTGCCAGGTCCAGCCCCCGGGGCAGGCACCTAAATCAACAGCGGTCATGCCATTTTGTAAATAACGTTCGCGCTGCTTTTCGCTGAGCATAGTTTTAAACGCTTCTTCAAGTTTTAATGTTGAGCGGCTGGGCGCCATTTTTGGGAAACGTAAACGTTTAATTCCCATAATGTCTGGTGAGCTATTTTTTATATGACTGACGCCAATATAAACTACCGCTGAACTTAAAAAGAAACAATGTAATTTCCATTGGCTTTTTTTATGAATTAAGTTTTTACGCTCCAGTGCAATCGTTAATGGAGTTGAAAACTTTTTGCAAAAACCACTGAGTTGTTTGCCATCGTTAGTATCGGGCGTTTCTAGCACAACGCTGTTAAATGTTTGGTTCATTGCTTGAATGGTGTTAAGCAATGGCGTGATTCTATCGTCTGCGGGAAGCGTGTTGATAAACTCACTAACAAAAATGGATTGTCGTGCAAATATCATATCCGCAAATCGAATCGATTGATTAAACGTCGATAAGTCGATTGCTGACACGGGATAAAACCCAACAAAGCCACTGTCAGGTTTGGTTTTAATATAACCCTGAATATTTTGTGCCTGCGTCAGTTGCATGATTTCAGCAGCGGATTCTTTTTCAAAGCCGGGGCGACAATAGAGCAGGCAGCAAACAGGGTTCATATGATTTTCAGTGGTGGGTGATTGGGCAGGGGATTATTCCATACTTTGGCGCAGGTTGAAAATTCAGGGGGGCAGTGTAATATCCACGGTTTATTAACATAGCTTATAAATAGAGTGAGTTCATTCATGTCTCCAGAAGATGTAAAAAAATTAATTGAAGACGGCGTAGAAGGTGCTGAGGCGATAATTAGCGGCGAAGGCTGTAATCTTGAAGCGGTTGTGATTAGCGATGTGTTTGAAGGTAAAACCATGCTGGCAGAGCAGAAATTAGTGTATGCCACGGTGAATCATTTGATTCAGAGCGGGGAATTGCATGCCTTGGGGATTAAGGCTTATACGAAGGCTGAGTGGGATGCGCAGGGTAAGTAAGGGTTGATAATTAATGGGTTAAATCTCCCCCAGCCCCTCTTTTTCTAAGAGGGGAGCTTGAAGCCTCCCCCTTAGAAAAAGGGGGATTGAGGGGGATTTAAACTCTCAAAAACCGATGCGATGAGCTACTTCAAATCATCCGTCAAATGCGGCTTAATCGCCTCAAACAGCGAAGGAAAAACTTTGCTCGCGGCGGCAACAACATTACCGGTTTCCAGGTAATTACCTTCACCACTAAAGTCAGTCACAATCCCACCCGCTTCACGTACCAGCAGAACACCCGCCGCCATATCCCAGGAATTCAGGCCAATTTCCCAGAAGCCATCTAAACGGCCCGCAGCCACATAAGCTAAATCCAGCGCAGCGGAACCCGCTCGGCGAATGCCAGCGGCCTGTGGATGAACCGCTTTAAAGGTATTCATATAAGTATCTAAATGCTGAGGATGTTTAAACGGGAAGCCGGTTCCTAACAACGAACCTTTGATTCCCTTGTGCTCAGTTACCCGAATGCGTTTGCCGTTTAATTGCGCACCGTCACCTCGAGCAGCGGTGAACAGCTCATTTTTAATCGGGTCAAAAACCACCGCCACTTCCATGCGGCCTTTATGTTGTAAACCAATCGAAACAGCATACTGAGGAAAGCCATGCAGGAAATTGGTGGTGCCATCTAATGGGTCGATAATCCACGTGTAGTCGCTATCTTCATTATATGTGCCGCTTTCTTCAGCTAAAATGCCATGATCGGGATGGGCTTTGTGAATCGCCTCAATAATCACTTCTTCGGCTTTACGGTCAACTTGAGTCACAAAATCGTTTTGTGCTTTGACTTCGATTTTAATGCGATCGAGCTTGTCGATGCTGCGCAGAATAATATTTCCCGCATCGCGAGCGGCGCCAGTGGCAATGTTTAACATGGGGTGCATAGTCGAAGCTCTTTACAGCAGTTTGAGAGGGCGCAGATAATAGCAGAAATCAGCGCCAATTTCCCCCTCAATTTCCCCCCTCAATTTCTTCGGTATTTCCTCTGAAATTATCTGGAAATACCTTTAAGATAGCGACTTTTCTTAATGATAGATTTTTCATGTTAGATAATATCCGCATTGTTTTAGTTAATACCCATCATCCTGGCAACATTGGTTCTGCTGCTCGCGCCATGAAAAACATGGGTATAACTCGCCTGTATCTGGTCGAGCCGAAAAACTTCCCGTCGTTTGAAGCCTCCCAGCTGGCATCATCAGCCACCGATATTCTTACGAATGCGGTGGTGGTGGATACGTTGGCTGAAGCGTTAGAGGGCTGCAGTTTTGTGTGTGGTACCACGGCGCGTTTACGTTCGGTGAAATGGCCACAGGTGGATGGTAGAGAAGCCGGGGAGCTGATTCATACTGAAAGCGAGCAACACGAAGTGGCGCTGGTGTTCGGGCGTGAGCGTTCTGGGCTGTCGAATGATGAGCTGGAACAATGCCAGACCCTGGTGAATATCACCACGGGTGAAGCCTACAGTTCACTGAATTTAGGCCAGGCAGTGCAGGTGTTGAGCTATGAAATTTTAATGGCGAGCCGACAAAATCTGCCTAAGCCAGTTGCTGAAGCACCGGCAGATGACAAAGATATGCTAGCCACCAGCGATCAGCTGGAAGGTATGTATAACCATTATATGGATGCGCTGAACGATTTGAATTTCTTCGGCAAGCGTAACCCGGAGCATATTATGCGTAAGTTGCGTTGCCTGTATGGCAGGGCACGCCCGACGTTGAGAGAAGTGCAGATATTGCGGGGGATTTTGTCGTATGCGCAGGGGCGGCGCACGCAGACGCCTGAGAAGTGATATTTAATTTGGGATCGCTGTTCAGTGCACTGTTAAGGCTCATCTCCATCGGGGAAAGGTCGCGCTTTTTGCGCCCTGTCCCCTGTGGTAATTCAGATCAAGTTGGCAGTGCGATGAATGACTCCGCACAGCTTTTGGTGGTATCACCACAGGGGACAGGGCTTAAAAAGCAAGACCTTTCCCCGATGGCGATAAGTCAGAGCAGGGTAACTGCAAATTAGTTTTTATAAACCGAAACCGCCAGCCATACCCAGGCAATTAAAAAGCACATCCCACCAAACGGCGTAACCATGCCTAATGTTTTTACCCCCGTTAAGCTTAGTGTATATAAACTACCTGAAAATAAGATAATCCCCGCCAGCATAATCCAGCCGGGTATTGCTAAATCAATATCCAGTGTTTTTGCCAGTAGGCCAATTAGTATTAACCCAAGCGCATGGGCCATCTGATAATCCACGGCGGTTTGCCAGATGCGCAGTTCATATTCACCGAAATGTTGTTTTAAACCGTGTGCGGCAAATGCCCCTAAAGCTACCGCAAGAAAGGCATTGAGTGCTCCTGCAATAATAATTTCTCTATACATTTTTCATCTACATCCATAAAATTGAGCACAAAGTATAACAGGAGAAAATAAATGCCATCATTTGATGTGGTTTCAGAGGTCGACACTCACGAGTTAAGCAATGCCATCGATCAGGCGGTGCGTGAGGTGAGCACCCGCTTTGACCTTAAAGGCTCAAATGCAAAAATCGAATTAAAAGATTCGGTGATTAAGATTGAAGCTGAAAATGAATTTCAGCTAAAACAAATCTCGCCAATTATTTATTCAAAATTAGGTAAGCGCGATATTGATATTCGCTGTCTGGAAAAAGGCAAAGCCGAGCCACGAGGTCAACGCGCCTATCAGGACATCACCGTAAAGCAGGGCATAGATAAAGAAGATGCGAAAAAAATTGTGAAAATGGTTAAGGAAATGAAAGTCAAAGTACAGGCGGCGATTCAGGGTGAACAGGTGCGCATTACGGGTAAAAAACGTGATGATTTGCAGCAGGTAATGGCGCAGTTAAAAGCCTCCGATAAACTGGAAATGGCACTGCAGTTTAATAATTTCAGAGATTAAAAAAAGAGCGTAGGAGCGAGCTTCAGCCCGCGATTTTTCGGGTTGAGTTTTATGGGCTTAATTGACCTGCTCCAAATCGTGAGCTGAAGCTTGCTTCTACTTGACTTCTAAAGTTTGTTATGAAAAAAATGCGTTTCTCTTTGAGTATTTCAGCCGAGCAATACCAGACATATTATCGAGGCACGGCTAAATCTGTGCGGGTGCAAACTGAAGATGGTCTTTCGTTGAAGTTTCCTGCCTCTGAATTACAGAAATTTATATTGCACGACGGGATATACGGACGCTTTGAAATTGTTTTTAATGATCAGCATAAGCTGGTGAGCTTGAGTCAACTTTAAGATATGTATGATGGGCGTAATATCTCCACTGAAGATGGTTTAGCTGAAACGGTTTGCAGTGAAAAAAATATACGGGCTGAATTAATCAATACCCTGTATCAACAGGGGCACACTGCACTGTTGGGCGTGGTGGCAACGGCTAGCGGTATTGCTATGGTTTTTTATAATAAAATACCGCACAATATTTTATTTTCCTGGCTGATGCTAATTTATTTACTGTCCTTTATTCGCCACCTGTCGATAAAAAAATTTAAGTCATCTAATTTTGATTTAGATGAAACCATTAAGTGGGGATGGCGGTTTTCTTTTTATGCTTTTTTGTCGGGGCTAACCTGGGGGCTCGCCAGTATAATATTTTTCCTACCGGATAATTTGCCGCTGTTTAATATTGTAACCCTGATAATTATTGCCATGTCGGTTGGTTCTCTAGCTGCGTTGTCTGCATTTCCCACGGCCTATTATGTTTTTGTTGTTCCCGCAATGTCGCCAATGGTGTGGCGATATTTGAGTGTTGATAATCAGGATTACAGTATTTTTGGTATTCTGCTACTGGTGTTTCTATTTGCGTTATTTTCTTTTTCGAGAGTTAACTACAAGATGTTACGCGGCTCGGTGGTTTTACGGTTTGAGAACATCGGGCTGATTAATCAGTTAACCCAACAAAAAGAAAAAGCTGAGCAAGCCAATATTTCTAAAACAAAATTTCTGGCGGCCGCCAGCCATGATTTGCGCCAGCCTTTACACGCCATTGGACTTTTTCTGGGGGCGTTAATCGAAAAGGTTGAAACAACTGATCAGAAAAATATTGTTAATAAAATTCAGAAATCGAGTAACGCACTGAATGATTTATTAGACTCATTATTAGATGTTTCAAAACTGGATGCGGGAGTGATTCATGCAGAGAGTATGGTTTTTAGTATTAATGATTTATTTGATTCACTTAAAAATGAATTTGAGTCCTGCGCAGCAGAAAAAAATATTCGTTTAAAATTTGTTAAAACAGATCTGTGTGTTGAAACGGATTTAAGGATTTTAGATCGAATTATCAGAAATTTAATTTCCAATGCCATTCGTTATACCGATAGCGGTGGTGTTGTTGTGGGTTGTCGACGTCTTAACAGGCATATATTACTGGCGGTTTATGACAGCGGGCTGGGAATTGAAAAAGATAAAATTGAAAGTGTTTTTGAGGAATTTCATCAGCTTAATAACCCTGAGCGGGATCGTTCAAAGGGGTTGGGACTAGGTTTGGCGATTGTTAAACGCATGACTCGTTTGCTCGGATTTTCGTTGACAGTGGTTTCTGAGCCTGGCCGGGGTTCGATGTTCGGCGTAGTGATACCGGCGGATTTAATATCGATTCAGCCGTGTTCGGTAGAAGTGCCTGTAGTTTCTGCTCCAGTATTTTTTGATAATAAAACCGTTCTGGTCATTGATGACGAAGAAGAGGTCAGGGATAGTCTGTCTCAATTATTATTAAGTTGGCACTGCAATGTAATTACGGCCGCGGCGGGTGATGAAGCCGTGAATATTTTAAAAACTAATAAACCGGCGCTTATGCCGGATATCATCCTGGCGGATTATCGTTTGCGTGATAATGAAACCGGTAACGATGCGATTGTAAAAGTGCAATTATTGTTTCCTGAAAAGGTTATACCCGCGCTGATTATTACCGGCGACACGGCACCTGATAGAATTAAGGAAGCGAATACTGGTGGTTACGATATTGTACATAAACCGGTTTCAGCAGATACATTGCGAACGTTGATTGAAAAAATGTTAAAAATTTATTGCTAAGGAACCTCTGATTAAGTCTGGTTGAATATAGGCTGAGATAAAAGTGTTCAGATTTTTCACGAAGTGAGGCGTAATAGTTATTCTAATGAAACGATCTTCGTGGAAAAGCGGGGCACTTTTGGCCAGCATAAAACAATCATGACTTGATCAGAGGATCCCTGATTCTTTCTGAGTTTACAAATTGAATTTGACGTGTTCTGTTTGCTTGATCTTAATGGCTTAAGCTTTTTGGCTAATTTACAGGCAATTGATTCAATACTATATTTTGATTTATATGTTTTGTTGCAAATGTAAGAGGCAATGAAATCCTTTGTTATAAATTTAAGTTGTAGGTATTGATTCAATGAATAATAAAATCAAATTAGCAGTGGTTCCCTTTTTTTTAGCACTTGGAGCATGTTCTTCAACTAGCTCAACTACTCCCGCGGGTGGCGGTGGAGCCAGTATTGATATTATTACCGTATCAGGTAATTTCATGTCACTTGATGGTACATATCGTATTTGTTATGACCGTAATGATGGGACATCCAGCACTCAGGATGAGGTTGTTATTTCTGGTAGTAGCTTCTCGATGTCGAGTAAAGATTATTCAGTAACGGGTTGTACAGGCGCATCAACAGATTCAGACGCTGAGGGAACTATATCTTCTACAGAAACAACGAAGGCAGTGACTGACTGGGTAGATGGACAGCGTGCTTCTGTAGCACCACCTGTAGCAAGTGGCGGTGGTGCTTTACCGGATGCTGCGGAATATACAGAATTGTCAGTGACGTTTAGCGGTACACCCACAGGTAATTTTAGTGGTATACCCACAGCAACAGCGATAACTATATTCTATGTGGTAGATGATACGGCTATAGCAGATGGTGTTGCACCTGTTTTGTATCGTGACTCTGATGCTTCCGCAGGTGTTGTAAGTACGGCAGATCCATTCACCAAGCAAGTACAATAATTATAGCTGGATGCTAAAATGGATCCAGAGAACCTCTGATTAGAGGGTAATAGTTTATATTTGTATTTAGTGAAAGAGCAACCCCTGTGGTTGCTCTTTCTTTTTCCGGGTGCTGTGCCTTATCGTTATTTGTGATGACTACGTCAGGCATCGAAATATAAAAAAGTTAAGCAAGTTTTAAATGAGATTTTTTTGATTAAAGCCAGCTGTTCTGTGAAGCATATTGCACAGCATGGGTACGGTTGGAAACATTGAATGTCTTTAAAATTGCAGCAACATGCGCGCGCACAGTCGATTCTGTTAAGTGCAGCTCACTACCAATGGCTTTATTTGATTTACCGGTTGCCAGCTGTAACAACACGTCATACTGGCGAGGTGTGAGTTTGTGCTCGGTGGTGGCAGCAGTTGCTGGCATTGCATTTGGTACGGGTTTTTTCTGTAATATCTGTGAGGGTACATAAGTGCCACCGGAGATAATTAGTTGCAGAGCACTGAGCATAATTTTTGCAGACGATGATTTTGGAATATAACCCTGTGCACCGTTTTGTAAAGCGGCTTCAACCATTTTATGGTCTTCAGTGCCGGACAGTATAACAATGAGTGCTGCGGGTAACTGCTGACGAATACCCTGTAATGCATCAAGATAGCTTGTTCCGGGTAAACCTAAATCGAGTAATATCATATCCAGATCAGGTTGTTCGTGCATAATAATTTCTGCAGACTCATAGCTACCTGCTTCAAATGTTTCGATGCTTGCATCTAAACCACCCAGCACCAGTAATAAACCATCCCGGAAAAGGGCGTGGTCGTCTATCAATAAAATTTTCATTATTAAATCTTAATACGCAATAAAAGTGCTGAAAAAAACACCTTTAGTATAAGCTAAAAAGCTTAAGCTTTTTTGAGTGATTTATGTTTTTTAAGAGATAACCTGTGACTTAACAATATTAAGATATTCAAATAAACACTGTATATCAGGCTTAAAGCTGATATGCCGTTATGTTTTCTACACTTATAACTACAGATTATTTGCGTTAAATCAAATTTTAATTCTCTTTGTTTAGCCAGCTTTTTTTCTAATAAAGCTTAAGCTTTCTGGCCAATTTACAGTAAGTCGTTACACCTCTATATTTTAAACTATATATCTGCGGCCACGATTACGAGTGGGTTGCAGCGCAAATCGTAGTTTAAAAGCAGAGGCACTTTTTAATGAAATTAATAATAAAGAAACTATCCATACCGGTTTTAATAACCGCATTATTCAGTTTAACGGCTTGTGGTGGAGGAGGCTCATCTGATCCGGGTACAACACAAACGACGAATGAAGCGCCGACTATTACTATGGGTGCAGACAAAACAGTCGACTCGGCAAGTGTCAACGTTGAAGTATCGGGCCTTGGAAGCGATTCGGATGGATCGATTGTCACCTATAGCTGGAGCCAAACTGCGGGCCCGGCAGTCACACTTTCAGATACCTCAGCAGCAAGCGCCTCATTTACGGCGCCAACGGTCTCCACGGCTACTACGCTGACGTTTTCTTTAACGGTAACGGATAATGATGGTGCAACCGCAACGAATTCCATGCAGGTAGTGGTTAATGCGGTTGTGATCAATGCCGCGCCAACTGCAAATGCGGGAACTGATCAAACTGTAACATCCGGCGTAATTGGCAGTATCGCTTTAAACGCAGGAGGAAGTACCGATAGTGATGGCTCAATAGTGAGTTATAACTGGGTGCAAACCACAGGGGATTCAGTTGTATTAACAGGCAGTGATACCGGAGCACCTAGTTTCCCTATTCCTGCTGTGAGTACAAATACTTCACTTACCTTTACTTTAACGGTAACCGATGATGGTGGTGCAACGGCTACGGATGATGTGGTTGTTTTAGTCACCAACTCAGCACCTATTGCAAATGCCGGTGTAGATCAAACCGTTAGCTCTGGTGCCGTTGTGACCTTAAATGGTAGCGGTACAGATAGTGATGGTACGGTGACGGGTTTCAGCTGGTCGCAAACCGGTGGCCCAACCGTTAGCTTAATTAGCACGGTCAATACCGTTTCCGGTTTTGATGCGCCAACGGTGACAGTAGATACCGACTTTACTTTTAATCTGGTAGTTACCGATAACAATGGTGGTGCAACGGGTACGGATGAAGTCGTTATTACGGTTACCCCGATTGCAAATGTAGCGCCGGTAGCCAATGCTGGTAATGATCAAAGCGTCGTCTCTGGTAGTGGTGGTTCGATATCTCTGGATGCCTCCGGGAGTACGGATAGTGATGGTTCAATCTCGAGCTATAGCTGGGCTCAAACCTCAGGTACGACTGTTACATTAACCGGAGCGGGTACTGCAACGGCGAGCTTTACAACGCCTGCTGTCAGTGCGAATGCAGCGTATACATTTACGTTAACCGTGACAGATAATGATGGTGATACCGCAACCGATTTAGTCACTATTAGCGTGACAAATGCGGCGCCAGTCGCGGATGCCGGTGTCGATCAAACGGTTGCCTCTGGTGCTGATCCGGTTTCATTGGATGGTAGTGGTAGTGCGGATAGTGACGGTGGAATTGGAATTTATAGCTGGGTACAAACAGGTGGAGCAACTGTGACTCTGGCCAACAGCACATCAGCTACCCCAAGTTTCACAGCGCCTACCGTTACTACGGATACTCAGTTAACGTTTGAATTAACGGTGACGGATAATAATGGCGGAGCAACAGCAGTTGATGTTGTTGCGATTAATATTACCTCACCGGGGCTAGAAGTCACGGTGAGTACCAGCGATGTAAAAACCGTTCAATTTAGCTGGGGTGCTTTTAGTGGTGCAACGTCCTATAAACTATTTGTAAATGCAGATGGTGTATCTGGAATGACACTGCAAACAGATAGTATTACAGGCACGAGTACGAGCGTTACCTTGCCAGTGCATTTTACAGACTGGGCCAATGCAAAGTATCAGTTGGAAGCGCATGATGGATCGGGCTTAATAAAGAGTTCGGCAGAATTTAGCATTACATCCGAAATGTTAAATACAATTGGTTACGTCAAATCAGCTAATCCATCGACGAATGATAACTTTGGATTTTCGGTGAGCTTGTCTGCGGATGGAAATACGCTGGCAGTCGGCGCACTGTATGAAAGTGGAAGCAGTGCAGGCGTGAATGGAGTTGCTGATGATGCATTAACTTCATCCGGCGCGGTATATGTGTTTGCTCGAAGTGGCGCAAGCTGGACTCAACAGGCTTATATTAAAGCCGGTAACCCAACGGCATCAGATCTGTTTGGTTATGCGGTTTCCTTGTCTGCAAATGGTGATGTATTAGCGGTCGGTTCGCCTTTTGAAGACAGTAATACTGTTGGCATCAATAGTACTCCGGATGATGCTATGCAGGATACCGGCGCGGCATACATATATACTCGAAGTGGTACAACCTGGACTCAGCAGGCGTATATAAAAGCGAGTAATTCCCGTTATTTGATGAAATTCGGATTGAGTCTGGATTTGGCATCTGATGGTCTCACGTTAGCTGTTGGCTCAGTGGGTGAAGACAGTGAAACACCGGGTATCAATAGTGTTGAGAGTTATACATCAGCGGGTTTAGACACAGGTGCGGTTTATGTGTTTGTGTATGGCGGTTCACCAGCCGCGTGGACGGAGCAGGCTTATATTAAAACGGAAACACCGACTGCATCTGATTCATTTGGCGTGGGCGTGAGTTTATCTTCAGATGGAAATACGTTAGTTGCTTGTGCCATGGGAGAAGATGGTAGCGGAACGGGTGTGGACAGTACTGTAGATGAGTTGTTAAGTGATTCTGGTGCGGCTTATGTCTTTAGTCGTAGTGGTGCAACCTGGACCCAGCAAGCCTATATAAAAGCCAGCAATCCAGATACTCTTGACCTCTTTGGAACCTATAGCAGCTTATCTCCCGATGGAAATACGCTGGCGATTAGTGCTTACGGAGAAGACGGAAGCAGTACTGGAATCAATGGTGCGGATGATGATCTACAAACAGATTCTGGTGCGGTATATATTTACAGCCGAAGCGGCACAACCTGGACTCAGCAGGCTTATGTTAAAACGGCGGCCTCCAGTGCATTTGATCGCTTAGGTGGTGTTGGCTCACCTATTTTGTCACAGGATGGAAACCTCATGGCAGTGCCAGGGCGTAAAGCGATTCCTAGATTCTTTGGTCAGCCCGATTTTGAGTGGGTTGTTTATTTGTTCAATAGAACCGGTAGTGTTTGGAGTCAGCAGGGCTATACAGTGACTAAAGAGACATTATCACAGGATGGTTTTGAAAGCCTTAGTCTGTCAGCAGATGGGAATACCATGGTAGTTGGATCACCGAAAGAGGATGGTAGTGCAACGGGTGTGAACGGAGTGTTTGATGATACTTTGAGTAACCCTGGTGCTGTGTATCTGTATTAGTTAAGAAAAATAAGTGAATAAAAAAGGCTGGTTTATCCAGCCTTTTTTATTGTGACGTTTTTATATCAGTCACGAAAAGTTGTTAACATTTGATGTTGAATATTCAATCACGAGTAAGTAAAGATCAAACCAGCTTAGACCCCAAATAATACAAAAGCCCAAACGTCAGTGCATATTTTCCGGTCATATAAATCGGTTTATTCCAGTGCTTAATACGTTTGATAAATTTTTTATAAGCTAAAAAATAATAACCGAATTTATTTCCAATACCGGATTTTTTAGAGTCAATATTATCAATTGCAAACAGGCTGTTAAAAAAACGGCCAAAGTAAAAATATAAACGCTGCACAAATTTTATTTTTAACGGGCGGTCGATGTCAGTCATTAAAATAATGCGCGGTACATCCGACTGGTTATAGGCATTGTGTAAATAGGTTTCATCAAAAATAACACTTTCGCCGTCCTTCCATTTGTAATCGACGCCATCAACAATAATGCCCGAGTCATCTGAGTTGGGTGTGCTTAAACCCAACGAGTAACGCAGGGTGTAGGCAAACGGGTCGTGGTGGTTATTAATATTTTTACCCGGATTTAAACAGGCAAATAATGCCAGGTTCATGGAGGGTACCTTGTCGATAAGCGCCATGGTTTTGGGTGCGAGTTCGCGCGCCGATGGAATGTCGCTGTCGTAAAGCTTTAGATAAAAACTGGTCCAGCGATTATCTTTATAAAAACTGCTGGCGGGTAAATCATCTTTAATGGTGATGTGTCCGGCGCTATAAAGTGCCAGGGCTTCATCGCGAATATCTTGCCAGTTATCTTCAATCACCTGAAGTTCGGGGAATTGCTCTGCGTCATAATGCGACTGTAAAGGCACTTTAGATAGCAGGTATGCGGGCAGGTTAAATGGTGCCATAAAGGTGGCTGCATCGGTTAACTGGCGGCGCGCACTAAAATGGGTTTTATTGCGTGCGCGAATATAAAAAAAGCTGAGTGCGTAGATGGTAAAAAAGCTGACGATATAAAGCATAATAACCCCGTAAAATTCAGGGCCATATTTTACCTGCTTTTGTTTGAGTATAAAACTGATAAATTTATGGTTATGTTTCAGTTGATGTAAACATCGTAGCGTGTGGCTTTGCTTTCATAGCTGAGGGTGGGGGATCGCTCAACCGGCAGCTGAGCAGCCCCTTTGGGACGTTTTACCACAACGCGTTTTTGGGCTTTTTCCAGCGCAGTTAACAATACCGCGTCTGTATCCATATCGTGGCCGAGTAATTTTTGCAGCATTTGCATGTTCTTTTTTACGCTCGCCGATTTCTTTTTCTCCGGATACATCGGGTCCAGATATATTACATCGGGTTTCGATTGTTCATCTATAGATTGTATAAAATCCAGCGCATCAGCGTTATAGAGTGTAAAACCACGGTCAATAATATCTGAAAATTCAATATTTAAACTGGCGCGCTCGATACCATCTTTAAGCAGTGCCGCCACAATCGGGGAGCGCTCGATAAGTGTTACCGGACAACCCAAACAGGCGAGTACATAGCTATCTTTACCCAGACCTGCTGTCGCATCCAGCACATGGGGGATGGGCTTGCCCTGCTTTATGCCAACCGCTTTGGCGATGGTCTGGCCTTTGCCGCCGCCATATTTCTTGCGATGGCCTAAGCTGCCGCCGATAAAATCGACACTCAAGCTCATTTTATTTTGCAGGTCGATTAGCTCTATCTGCATTTCGGTGAAGTTGAGAGTGAGTTCGGTTTGAGTCTTATGCAAAAGCTGACAGCTTAAATTGTGTGCATCTGCAAATGTTTGAGCCGCCTGCTTTTGCGCGGGGTGAGCATAGCTAACGCTGATTAATTCTGGTGATGGTGTTTTCATGGTGCAAATTGTAATAAGATTCGGCATCGAGTGCCAATGTTGTATGCGAGCATTAAACCTCCCCCTTAGAAAAAGGGGGATTGAGGGGGATTTAAATCTCCCCCAACCCCTCTTTTGCTAAGAGGGGAGCACGTATATGAAATTACCGGCCAGCAAATGTAAATTGGGATATCCAACCATGAGTGAACAAACGTTTATTATCGGCAAAGATCAGGCCTTAGAAACCTCGATTGAAACCATGCAGCAAAAATTAAAAGACCTGAATTTTGATATCGAAGAAGCCTCCTGGTTAAATCCGGTGCCGAATGTTTACTCAGTGCATATTCGCGATAAAGATTGTGGCTTAATGTTTACCAATGGTAAAGGTGCTACTGCGAAGGCATGTTTGGCTAGCGCATTAGGTGAATACTTTGAGCGCTTGAGTTGCAATTATTTCTTTGCGGATTTTTATCTGGGCGAAGAGTTTTCCCAGTCTGAATTTGTACATTATCCCAATGAAAAATGGTTTTCTTCGGAAGGGGATGCAATGCCCGAAGGTTTAATGGATGAAAGTCTGTGGGATTATTACGACCCAGATAATGTGCTGACGCCAAAAAATATTGTCGACACAAATTCGGGCAAAGGCAAGCGGGGCATTTGCGCTGTGCCCTATGAACGCCAGCGCGATAAAAAACTGATTTACATTCCGGTGAATATTATTGGCAATGTTTATGTCAGCAACGGCATGTCTGCGGGCAATACCCAGAACGAAGCGCGGGTGCAAAGTTTATCGGAAGTATTTGAGCGCTATGTGAAAAATAAAATTATTGCAGAAGGCATTTGCCTGCCCGAAATTCCGGATGATGTAATTGCGCGCTTTCCGGGCATTAAAGAATCAATGGATAAATTATCCGCCCACGGCTATCACCTGCGCGTTGCAGATGCATCGCTGGGTGGAAAATACCCGGTGATTAGTGTGACCTTAATAAATCCGAAAGACGGCTCGGTATTTGCCTCATTCGGTGCTCATCCGTGTTTTGAAGTGGCCTTTGAACGGACCGTTACTGAATTACTGCAGGGCAGAAGTTTAGATCAGCTCGATGAATTTTTACCGCCGTCATTTGATTTAGAAGCCTGCGCCGATCACCATAATTTAGAAAGTCATTTTGTCGATTCCAGTGGCTTGATTGCCTATGATTTTTTCAAAAATAAACCCGATTATGAATTCGCCGACTGGAATCACAACACCACCACTGAAGATGAATTTGAATACTGCAGCCGTATTATTCATGACATGGGCTTTGATATTTACATCGCCGATTACAATCATTTAAATGTTTATGCCTGCCGGATTATTGTGCCGGGCATGTCAGATATTTATCCGGTGGATGATCTGGAGTGGAGCAATAATAATGAAGGCGCATTATTTCGCGAAGAAATTTTATCCTTAAAAAATCTGGATAAGTTGCAATGGCAGAATATTTTACAGCGCCTGGAAGAAGGCGGTTATAACGAAGTACAACGGGTGGCAGAATTTATTGGTGTAGCACCGGATGCGGGCACCGCCTGGCAGAGTTTACGCATTGGTGAATTAAAAGCCATGCTGTGTTTGGCGCTGGAAGATTACGAGCAGGCACTGGAATGGAATGACTGGTGTTTGCAGATGGATCAGTTAAATGATGAGCGCATTCGTTTTTACCGTTGTCTGCAGGCGCTGCTGGAAATTAAGCTGGATGATTCGCGTGAATATGCTGAGTACACCGATAGTTTAAAATTAATGTACGGGGATAGTACGGTTGACGATGGTATTAAACTGCTGGAAGGTGAAGATTCTTTTTATGGATTGCATAGCCCGGGATTAAGTCTGGAGGGTTTTGTTACCCATGCTAAGTTGCTGGCGGGGTATGCAAAACTACACAAAGCAAAAACGCAAAACTGGCTGTGATTTTTTAAAAAGAAGAATGCAGAGCCATACAGTGCAGTAACCCTCTCTCCCCTTGGGCGAGGGCTGAGGAGAGGGCCGGAGAGGGTGTAAAGGGAGAAGGAATATTGAGAAACTAAAATGAAAAAATATTTTAGTCAGGCAAGAGAAAAATTCGTATCTGTCCCGTTAATTTTTAGATTATTAATTTTATAATCATTCAGACTGATTCTGAACCCAGGGCATGAATCAGAAGCGGGTATAAAGAAACTGTCCCTTCTCCCCTGAGGGAGAAGGTTAGGATGAGGGGAGAGGTTCAGGATGAGGGTGTTATAGGCAGTGACTTATTTCAATAGTTTTTCCCTCGCCCAAATTCTCTCCCCTCACCCCAACCCTCTCCCAGAGGGAGAGGGGGTTGCACTGATAAAAATTACTGCGGGGTTATTTAGTGCATACGCTATTCCGTGTGTATCTGTAGCCAGGTTTTTTTGATTTAAAAATAATATATATGAGAGTTATGTCAGAAACAAAAAATCAGCTTATCGACATCGGTGTTAATCTCACCGCAAAATCTTTTCAAAAAGATATTCCACAGGTGATTGAGCGAGCGCAGCAAGCGGGTGTTTTGCATATGGGTGTTACCGGCACAAACTTGCAACACAGTGATGCGGCGATTGAACTATGTCAGCAGCATCCCGGGGTGCTGTTCTGCACCGCCGGTGTGCATCCCCATCATGCCAGTGAATGGGATGATAAAACCGCACAGGAAATTCACAGCATGGCGCAGGAAAATTGTGTGAAAGCGCTGGGGGAGTGCGGGCTGGATTACAATCGTAATTTTTCTGAACCAAAAGATCAACGCAAAGCATTTGAAGCGCAATTAGAATTAGCTGCTGATTGTCAATTGCCGGTATTTTTACATCAGCGCGATGCCCATGATGACTTTTTAGACATACTCGGCCGTTGGCGTAATCAACTCAGCGGTGCGGTGGCGCATTGCTTTACCGGCACTGTCGAAGAAGCAAAGGCTTATCTTGAGCTGGACTGTTTTATTGGCGTTACTGGCTGGCTTTGTGATGAGCGACGTGGGCAGTCTTTACAGCAGGCTGTAAAAGAAATTCCAATAGAGCGCTTAATGATTGAAACCGATGCACCGTATTTATTGCCCCGGGATTTGCTTAGGGATTTGCCCAAAGAAACCATCGCAAGCTTACAGGAGCGGCGTAATGAGCCTTTTGTGTTGGGGCATGTGTGTGCTGCATTAGCAGTGCATAAAAATCTGGATGTGGAGGATGTTGCTCGTCAAACAACTCTGCAGGCTAAGCAGTTTTTTGATTTATAAAAAGCTTAAATAAGCAAATTATTATTTTCAAATAACGCGCATTTGTTTGTAATTGAGCTATATATAGATTGACGTGTATCAACTGTAATAACAATAAGTCAGCACAAACCAATAAAATTCTGAGATTGTTTTATATATTTATTCTATGGCAAATTTAAATCAGCAACCCTCATTTGTTATTTCAGCACTACTTGCCGGCAGGCTTTATCGTATGCTGGAAATTACCAAAGTGATGAGTATTAGCTCGAGTAATGCGAAATGTATTTCAATACGCGGTGGAGATAAAACGGCGGGCTTTAAACCGATTACAGAATTTATCAGTGAAATGGCTCAAGATACGGTTTCTATCTCATCAAAAATTAATGATATTGCATTGCAATTTTCAACCACTGCGGTAAAAGAGCATCGTGCGAATATTGCGCTAGTAAAATTTAATGAGGTGATTGACCGATTAGATAATGTATCTAAAGCAAGTAGTTTAACAATCTTAACGACCTCGCTCAAAAACACAATAGTGAGTTTTAGAGGTGATCAATATAAAGACTGTAAAGCACTTGCATCATTATTCGATGATATATCGCAGCGTATTCGTGCCGCCAGAGTGATAGTCACTAATTCAAGAACAGAGGCATCGCGTGCCGGCGAGTATCAAACAAATTTATTTGCGATTGCCAATGACCTGCAGGATTGTAGTGACCGTATTACGGATGAAATAAAAATCTGCAAAGCCTATTTAGATGATCTGACTAAAATGACAGGAAAAATATGAAATCGACTATTTTTTATAATGATAAATATCAGTGGATTGTGTTTGGACGTGATCCAGATAAAGACGAAAAGATTATTGATACTAATCAGTATATGATTGTAGATGGTGATAAATCCTTTTTAATGGACCCGGGTGGCATAGAAATATTTTCGTCTATGTTAGCATCGGTTTTGCGACACACTGAAATTGAGCATCTGGTTGATATTTTTGCATCCCATCAAGACCCTGATATTATTTCATCACTGGGCTTATGGGATCAGGCGTTACCTAAAGCCAGATTACATGCGCCCTGGATATGGGAAGGTTTTATCCGTCATTTTGGTTTAAATAACATTAGTTATGAAGCGATACCCGATGACGGAGCATCTCTGATATTAAATAAAGCAAAGCTTATTTTTGTGCCAGCACATTATCTTCATTCATCAGGTAATTTTCATGTCTACGATGCACAGGCAAAAATATTAATGAGTGGTGATGTGGGAGCCGCGCTTGAGCAGCCGGGCGCATCCATGTATGTAGATGATTTTGAAGCGCATATCCCCAAAATGAAGATGTTTCATCAACGCTGGATGCCGTCTAATAAGGCCAAGCAGGACTGGATAGATCGCGTACGAAAGCTCGATATTGAATATATGGCACCTCAACATGGGCGTATTTTTAAGGGCGAAGCCGTCAAGCAATTCTTAAACTGGTTTGAAGAGCTGGATGTTGGTAGTGCAATAAAAAAATAAAGTTTAAGCGTGAGATAAAAATAATTCAGATTTGATAGATAGGCTTTGCTTCGCACCCACTATATCTGCTATAAATCACTCTTATTAAACCTAATCCCAAAAGCCAATACCTTGAATCAGCACCGTAGACTTTATTTGTCCCTTTTTATTTTGCTTTGTTTTGCTGTAGCGCTACTCTCTGCTCAAAATAGCAGCCTGCGCTGGGTAGATGCACAGATGTTTCGATTAGCCAGTTACTTACTGCCAGTGCCAGCCACTTCAACTAATCTGCGAGTTATTCAGCTGGATGAAGTACGCTTACAAAATCCTGATGGTATAAAAGAGTTCAGGTATTTGTTGCGAAAATTACAAAAATCAAAAGCCGCTGAAATTGTATGGCTAACTGATGATTTGCCAATTATGGATTATGAGCCAGTCCAGGAAACCAAAAAGAGTAAATCCAGATCAAAAAATAAAAAATTAACTGACGATTCATTGGAAGAAAGAAAATTATGGAAGCCTGCTGAAAGTGAACGCAATAAACTGGCATGGATGTTAGAAAAACAAAATGTATTTCTCACGCAATATGATAAGTTGCCAAGGCAATATAACCGTATTGCTTATAACGAATCATTAATCTTCAATACGGGCTGGCAAAGATACATTCCTGAAATGTTATTAGGGCCTTCAAAAAAATATCACTTTGTAGCGGCCGATTCAGGCTATCGAGTTTATCCGTCTGACTTCGAAAATAGTAATATAAATAACCTGATCTGGTATGCAGATGAAATCGGTGAAACTCAAACATCACCTGATTTGAGTTTGGCAGTATTTAATCAATATCAGAAAAACAGACAACTTAGCTGGGATGAATCTGGTGTTATTAAGGTTGGATCGTCGGTGATAAGAACCGGCTTAAACGGTCATGTCTATAACTATTTTTCAACTATTACAAACCGGCATAGTGCATTAACATTTCTGGATATTAAGTCGGCTCAAAAAAAATCATTCAGCTATTTTAGAAATAAAATTATATTAATCGGGCAAAGTAATCAGCAGCTACAGATGCTAGCAGATTCAATCAATAGTATTAATGCGGGTGCCATATATTATACGCCAGTAAATAGCTGGTGGATTGTTCCCGCCTTAATGTTATTAATTGTTATATATTTATTATGGGCTCTGCCACTATTATCAAAGCACAGTGGTTTGTTTTTAGGTGGTTTTATTATTTTGGCAATTGTTGCAGCACAGCCGGTATTGCTTATTTTAAAGGGCGTCTGGTGGCCGGTGATTAATTTATTATTGTTACTGCTGGTAGGTCAGGTTGCAGTATATATTTATGTGTCGGGCCAGAAGTTAATTAATGATATTTTAAATAAACAGTTCGATGCATGGTTTCAACTCGGGCATTATCAATATGAAAAAGGTGATTATGAAACTGCAATTACTAACCTGCTTAAATGTCGTGCTGACGAAGAAGTATTGTCTGACTTATATGAAATAGGTTTAAGCTTTGAACGTAAGCGACAATATGATAGGGCGCTACAGATTTATTCAGAAATTAATATACGCCAGAGTAATTTTAAAGATATTGATAAACGTCTTAAATCCATTAGTGGTTTTTCAGATACGCATACACAAATACTGTCATCTGCACAGGCACAAAAAACGCTGGTAATGCCAGAAATGGAAATGCCGGAGTTTGGCCGTTATAAAATAGAAAGGGAGTTAGGGCGAGGTGCAATGGGTGTTGTATATCTTGGAAAAGACCCGAAGATAAATAGAAGCGTTGCAATTAAAACTCTGGACTATACCCAGTTTAGTAAAACTGAATTAAAAACGGTTAAGTCTAGATTTTTTAGAGAGGCGGAAGCCGCCGGGCGTTTATCACATAATAATATTGTCACAGTTTATGATGTGGGCGAAGAAACAGATTTTGCTTTTATTGCAATGGACTATGTAGAAGGCGTACCACTTTCTGATTATTGTCAGAAAAATAAATTGTTAGAGGTGCGAGAGGTTTACCAGATTTTACTGGTAGTTTCACAAGCGCTGGATTATGCACATGCGCAGAATATTGTTCACCGCGATATTAAACCTGGAAATATTATGTATAACCCACAGGATCAACAAATAAAAATAACCGATTTTGGTATTGCGCGTATAACCGATTCAGTAAAAACCCGCACCGGTAGTTTTATGGGAAGCCCATCGTATATGGCGCCCGAACAGATGACCGGTTCGAGTGTTGATGGGCAGGCAGATCTATATTCATTGGGTGTTAGCATGTATCAATTGTTAACCGGGCAGTTGCCTTTCGATGCGGATAGTTTGGGGAATTTGGCATATAAAATCACCAATGAAAAACATAAGCCGGTGCGTGATGTGCGCCCAGACTTACCTGCCAGTGCCACCCGAATTATAAACAAAGCTCTGCAAAAGAAAAGAGAAAAACGTTTTACTAGCGGCGCAGATATGGCTGCAGCATTAAAAAAAGGCATGCCGTAAACAGATTCTATTTAAAGTGTTAAATTAAACTCTGTGAACTAACTTCAATATATAAATGATAAAAGATGTAACAGTATTCAAGAGAGTGTTCCAGCAGAACGTTCCAGGAGAATGTTTCAGCAGAATATTCTTGAGAAGCAGGATTGACAGGAATCAGGTATGACGGATCAATTGGTTGTTAAATATGCCGGCGGAACAGATAGAGGCCGAGTGCGTGAGCAAAATGAAGACAGTATTCTAATGTCTGAATTTGAGCACAGTGATGTCGTGTTATTACAGGTTGCCGATGGTGTAGGAGGGCACGAAGGCGGTGAAGTTGCTAGCAAGTTAACCGTAGAGTTTATACAAAGGTCTGTTGCAAAATCTATTTTGCTAGCCGTTAGCGGAGCAGGCTATGCTTCTGACTGGTTAGAGAAAACATTATATCAGGCAATATCAGATGCCAACTTACTCTTATTAGAACAACAAAGTCTCCATTCTGAGCTGGATAACATGGCAACAACAATTGTTGCTGTTCTTATACATAAAAATGAAATGGCAATTGGCCACCTGGGTGATTCAAGATGCTATCAATATACCCAGCAACATCTTCAGCAATTAACAGAAGATCATACGGCTTTGCAAAAAATGTTGAACGAAGGAAAAATAAATCGACAGGAATTTGAAATTTTACCGATGCACCATGTTATTAGTCAGGCTGTGGGGTTAACGACAACGCCGGATATTAGTATAAGTCGTTTGGATTTTGATGAGAAAAATTGTTATATTTTATGTTCAGATGGATTGACTAATTGTATGTCTGATGCACAAATTCAGCATGTGCTTGAAAATAATGAGTCATTAGAAAATATAGTCGATGAACTCATTACTCGCTCAAATGACAATGGTGGTACAGATAATATTTCGGTTGTAGTAATGAAAAGTGAGTAGCTGGTATGAGTAGGTTGCAGAAAAATATTCAACAGGTGGTTGCTAAGAAGGCCTTAAAAGATATTGGTAAAATAGTGCAGGCTGAAGATAAAAAAGAAAAATTGGAAAGATATTGGGCTAAAATACTGGCGGGTATTATCTTTTTAGTTGCCGTAGTTTTGATGTTATTGAAGCGATATTAAATATATCGTAACTCCTTTAAAAAGTTAACGGGACACTAGTGAATTAGTGCATATTATTTTAAGACTGAATAAAATGTGTGACACTAGAAAAATTAAACTCAGCAGAAAAACAAGAATAATAATCTTTGAACATCTCAGGCAATACAATATCCTGCATCTTGTATTGATGATTGTCAGCATTTTTACTATATCCAATAAACTCAGCTGCGGCTGGCGGAACGCTAACTTCAAATTCTGTCGGAGAAAGGTATAAACCCTTTGCAGTAACTTTCATATGTGCTTCTTTGCGCGTCCATATTTGAAAAAAAGCTTTTTTTTGTTCATCTTCTTTTAAACTAAATAGCTGCTGCTGTTCATTTTTAGTAAAGAATCGTTTGCTAATGCCCGCCCAGTCGGTTTTTCGTTCTGCATATTCCACATCAATGCCCAGTGAATGCTGCTTACAAACCGCAAGCATTGCGATGTTGTTAGAATGGCTTAAATTAAATTGAATGTTGTGTGGGTTCTGTTGTTGAATTAATGAAGGTTTACCAAACTCACCCTGTGTAAATTCTATTTCATCAGCGTCGCAGTCAATGTAATAAGCCAGCACGCTATGCAGAAAACCATGGGAGGCAATAAAAGCTTTGCGATGCTTATAAAATTTAAAGCGTTCGCTGCGTTCTCTTTCCACATCGGAAAGTAGTGGGTAGAGGTGCTTGATTCTCGCTTCGTGTACATTTAAATAATTCAGCCAGATATGCACTTCATTTTCATTCAGCATAGCTAAATTATTTAAATATGTCAGGGAGCCAGGGGTATACCATTTACTCAAGATGTGCTTTCCTTTTTATGAATCAGTAAATATAACAAGGGTATTAAAAGTAGAGATACCAGCAGAGAAAAAGATAAACCAAACACCACCACCGTTGCTAAAGGCTTTAACATTTCAGAACCTTCGCTTAAGCCTAACGCCAGTGGTAACATACCAAATACACTGGTTAAGCTGGTCATTAATATGGGGCGTAACCGTAAACCTGCCGCTTCTATAACGGCGGATATTTTATCCATACCCTGTTGGCGGCAAATTTCAATTTGCTCGACTAGTACAATTGCATTATTTACAACAATTCCGGCTAACATAATAATACCGAGGCGAGCAGGCATGCTGAGCTGGTTATCCAGGGCAAATTCAATTGCCATATATACACCAATTAAAGTGAAGGGCACGCCAAGAATAATAATGAAAGGGTTGGTTAAAGATTCATACTGTACAGTCATGACTACAAACACCAGGAATACCGCTAGCGCTAATAGAATTATACTACTGGAATTATTTTCTTTAAGTGCATCCAGTGTGCCACCATCGTAAACCAGATAGCCATCAGGTAAGGGAATGGTATCGAGAATTTCAAATACATCCTCAGTTAATTTTTTGTAGTCAGTGCCCGGGTTAAGTGAAGCGGATATTTCATTGATACGTAATTGATTGTCGCGTTTTATCGCGCTGGGGGCAGGTTGTATATTTAGATTTGCGACATCGTATAAACGAATTGGCTCGCCTTGTTGCAATCCAATGATAATATTTTTAATGTCATCAATTTGATTTATATTTTTACGTTCTAAGCGAATGCGAATATCAAATTCCTTGTCTCCCTCCAGGTAGTCCGTTGCAACCTGCCCGTTTAAGGCAAGCTGTAACGCAGTGCCTATGTCATCGGCACTGATATTTAAATCGGCAGCGCGCTGTCTGTTAATCTTAATAACTAGCTCATTACTGTGTTCTTCATAGGTGTGGCTTAAGTTTTTTAATTCAGGTATTACATTGATTTTTTGAATAATCGTTTCAGCAATTGTGTTTAAAACAGAAATTTCCGGGCCCTGAATACGCAGACTGAAGTCATCATCACCATGGCTAGTTTTAATACCGCGCACACCTTTCACGCGCATGCGTACTTTATAACCAGCGAGTTGCAGTGCTTTAAGTTGCTTATTTACTTTTGTAATCCAGTCATTACTGCTGATATTGTTTCGTTCAGATAAGGGTTTAAGTTGTACGGAAATGGTGCCGCGGTTACTGCTTTGAAATTGTGAGCGCCCAAATATAGAGCCACCTGAGCTGGTAAATACAGTGCTAACTTCGCTCTGTTTTAATATAAGTGATTCAATACGCTGTAATGTTTTATCAAATACTTCTAATCGGGTTCCGGGTTCTGTGACAATGCTAATTGAAATCTGACCTTCATCCATGGCAGGAAAAAAGATGTCTTTTGCATTATTTAGCTGGTATCCGCAAAACACTAAAGACACAATAAATATAGTTAATATAGCCGTGCTATGAGGTAGGCATTTAGTCAGTGTATTGGTGTAAAAAATTTTCAGATGAACAAAGATACCTTTATTTTCCGGTATATTCGGTGCCTGAATTTTCGCACCGAGTGCAGGAATTAAAGTTAATGCCACAACTAATGAAGCAATAATCGCTGCGCTTAGGGTGATAATCAATTCACTAAAGAGTAAACCAATCAAGCCACCAATAAAAAGAAATGGCAGTACCGCAACCAGATTGGTAAGTGTTGATGCAGTAATAGCGCTGGTCACTTCGGCGGCGGCATTCGATGCCGCAACATTAGATGATTCGCCTAATGACTGATGTCGGGATATGTTTTCTAACATCACAATAGTGTTATCGACGAGTAACCCGATACCAAGCGCAAGACCACCGAGTGACATAATATTCAGGCTGATATCGTTTAAGCCCATAATTAAAAAAGTAATAAAAATAGCCAATGGAATTGCAGTTGCAACAATAAGTGTACGGCGTAAGTCGCGTAAAAAAATATAAACAACTATCATGGCAAGGAGTGCGCCACTCATTGCAGCAAAGCTTGCATTGTTTAATGCATGCACAACATACACCGACTGGTCGCCAACGACTTCTAATGTAATGTCAGGGGGCAAAAGTTTTTGTGATTTAAACCAGGAGATTTGTTGGTGTAAACGTTGTGCAACATCAACGGTGTTAGTGTTGGGTTGTTTTTGAATGGTAAGTTTTATACCCGGTTGCTGGTTCAATCGAATACGTAATTCTTCATCCTGATGAGAGTCAATAATTTCAGCCACATCACTGAGAATCAGGTTTTGTTGATTGACAGTTTGCAAACTATTAATTTCAGAAAAGTTGGTTTGCAATGATTTAGTTAAAGGTAAATTCGCAATCGCTTCAACACTATCAAATCGCCCGAGAGTGCGAGCACTTAATTTGCGTGTATTCATATACAGAACGCCGCTGGAAATATCCTGATTCTCCTGCTGCAAAATTTGTTTTATATCGGAAAGTTTAAAGCCGGCGGCGGCGAGTTTTTCCTGGTCGATAATAACCTGTATTTCGCGTACTAATCCGCCACCCACTTCAGTGGATGCAACACCATCAATAGTTAAAAACCATTTTGAAAACTCATAATCAACCCAGCTGCGCAACTCTATTGGGTTGCGGCTTGATGAGCTCACCACCAGTTCCATTACCGGCAGTTGCGAAGGGTCGCGCTTATAAATAACTGGCGGATCGTCGGTTACCGGTATAAAACGTTTTGCTCGATCAAGTCTGGTGCTGGCATCCTGTAATGCCTGATCGATATCTGTACCGTAGGGAAAAGATAAACTCACCGCACTGCGCCCTTCAGATGTATCGGATTGCACACGGGTTGCGCCTTCGGTAATCGAAAGTTGCTCTTCTAACTGACGAGTAAATTTATCTTCCATTACTGTTACTGGCGTGCCAGGCTCGAGGATGCGTACTCGAATGTCGGGGTAGATAATATCGGGCAATAAATTAATATTTAAGCGGTCAAATGAAAACAGGCCTATTACCAGTACGGTCAGCGAAAGCATAATAACTGCAATGGGGTGTTGAATTGACCAGTTGGCTAAACCGCCGCTGCGTTTTAAGTGACTCATGGGATTAAAGTTTGCTTTGTTTGTTTGGAATTGAGGTTTCATTTGTTACTTGCTTCAACGCTTTGCCATCTTTAATTCCAAATAATCCCTTACTAATAATGGCTTGCTGATCGGTTAAGCCTGCAAGCACTTCAATTAAATCACCCTGCTGAATGCCGGTGGTGATATTAATGCGTTTTGCTTTGTTGTCCTTCACAATAAAAACAAATGCGCCCTGTTTGTCATGGCGCACCGTGTCATAGGGAATCATTAAACGTGACTGGCTCTGAGTTAGAATTGTCACGCGACAAAATTGACCGGCAAGTGCACCCTCTGGAACAGGGTTTAATATAATTTCAATCGTGCCGCGCCGAGTGTTTTTATCGATGATAGGATGAATGCGTTTAATGGTGCCGCTGAAGGTTTGATTGGCTAATGCATCAATTGTAATTTCAACACGATTGCCCATATCTATTAATGGCAGCAAAAGTTCACTGAGTTGTATTTCTGTTTTCAGGCTGGAAGTATCGATTAAGGTAAGCAAATGGGTGTGTAATGGAATGACATCACCGGGCTCTGCCAGGCGCTGAGAAATAACCCCGCTAATTGGTGCTTTAATTGTGCTGTGTGCAAATTCGGTCTGCTTTAAGTGTAACTCCGCTTTAGCAATTTCATTGAGCGTTCTGGCTTGCGCAACTTCACTTTCAGATGCCAGTTTACGTGGTGCTAAATCTTTTAAGCGGCGATAGTCTACTTTTGTTTGGTCTAAGTTTGCCTGTGCTTTATGCATTTCGGCTTTTAGTAATTTGTCATCGAGCCTGAGTAGTGTTTGCCCCTGTTTAACAATATCTCCCGGATACACTGGCAGTGCAGTGAGTAAGCCTGGTACCTGATTAATTATTCGCACCGTGCGAATCGCCTGTAATGTGCCGCTGATGGTTTGTTTAACTGAGCTTTCCTGATATCGGGCAAAAACTGTTTCCACAAGATGCTCAGTAGGTTTGAGTGATTTTTTTTGTTGACCAGAATCGCCACAGGCGGAGAGCATCAATGCACATAAGACAACTGGCCAGAATAGAAATTTCAATGAGATAAAATATTTGTACATATTAAAAATCAAAAGCATACCTTTTAAAGGGTTAAATGGTGTTTATGTTTCTTGCTTGCTGCTCACGGGGAATGCTCTAAAGTATAACATTGATTATTGCGTATGACGCGCTATAAACAAAGTGCATGAGTGCGGCCTGTTTCCGGACGAGGTTTAACGTATAATAGCGATTCATTTATTTAAAGCCCATTGATTTTATGCAATCATTTCACCGTCCCACAGCAGCACCCCATAGTGAACGTAAAGATTTAATTAACCTTAAACGTATGTTGCCATTTTTATGGAGCTATAAGGGGCGGGTGTTGTTTGCACTGGTTTCATTGATGCTGGCAAAAGTTGCAACGGTCAGTATTCCGCTCATATTAAAAGAAATTGTGGATGCGTTAGATATGAGTGCAAATACATCCGCTCAGTCCATGGGGTCTGTTTTTCCTCAGCAATTGCCGATTGAATTCCCGCTAATGCTTTTGCTGGGCTACGGTGCATTGCGCTTAATGAATGTGCTATTTAATGAATTGCGTGATGCTATTTTTGCACGGGTTCGTTACCGTGCGATGCGCGATATTTCTAAAAAGGTCATGACACATTTATATGACTTATCGTTGAGTTTTCATCTGGAGCGAAAAACCGGTGGTATTTCCCGTGATCTTGATCGGGGTGCGCGTAGTCTATCATCTATTTTAAATTACCTGACTTTTAATATTATTCCAACACTGACTGAGTTTGTTTTAGTCGCGATTATTTTATTTAGTCAATACGAAGTGAATTTTGTATTAATTACTTTTGGCACGGTCGTTATTTATTTAGTTTACACCATGGCATTAACCGAATGGCGCATGCATTTTCGTCACGAAATGAATGCCCATGACTCAGAAGCCAATTCAAGAGCGGTGGATGGTTTAATTAATTATGAAACCGTTAAATATTTTAATAATGAAAACTATGAAGTAAAGCGTTATAACGAAACTCTGGAAAAATGGGAAGAGTGTGCGGTAAAAAGCACCAGCTCAATGGCGCTGTTAAATTTTGGTCAGGGGGCAATCATCGCGATTGGTGTAACATTAGTGATGATATCTGCAGCTAAAGGTGTTGCTGCAGGGGATTTAACGATTGGCGATTTAGTACTGGTAAATGCCATGATGTTACAGCTGTTTATCCCGCTGGGTTTTCTAGGTATTATTTATCGCTCAATGAAACACTCATTGGCCGATATGGATTTAATGTTTAAGCTGCTGGACAACGAGCCTAAAATTCGCGATGCGAGTGATGCAAAAGAATTAACTGTTAAGCAGGCCAATATTGAGTTTAAAAATATAAATTTTTCATATAATAAAGAACGCCAGATTTTACACGATGTGAGTTTTGATATTCCCAGCGGACATAAGGTGGCGGTGGTTGGTCCATCGGGTGCAGGTAAGTCTACACTGGCAAGGCTATTATTCCGGTTTTATGATTCGGACAGTGGTGAAATTGAAATTGACGGTCAAAATATACAGACGATAAAACAGGCTGGTTTGCGAAAAAATATTGGCATCGTGCCGCAAGATACCGTGCTGTTTAATGAAAGCGTATTTCACAATATTCAATATGCTCGCCCTGATGCCACTGAGGGCGAAGTGAGGCATGCAGCCAAAATTGCCAATATTGATGAGTTTGTCGAATCTCTGCCCGATGGTTATAAAACCATTGTGGGTGAGCGGGGCTTAAAATTATCCGGGGGTGAAAAACAGCGTATTGCGATTGCACGGGTAATTCTTAAAAACCCACGAATATTAATTTTTGATGAAGCCACTTCTTCACTGGATTCGCACTCCGAACAGTTTATTTTAAAATCACTAAAAGCGGTTTCTGAAGAGCACACAACATTAGTGATTGCGCATCGTTTATCAACCATTGTTGATGCAAATAATATAATTGTGCTGGAAGATGGGCGAGTGTCAGAGCAGGGTACGCATCAGCAGCTGCTGGATAAAAATGGCTTGTATGCAAGCTTGTGGAAAATGCAGCAGGATGAGGATGGGGCATTGGCTTAAGATCTTGCATTAAAGCCCCCTCTCCCTCTGGGAGAGGGCTGGGGTGAGGGTAGAAGAAAAAAGGATGAGATAAGTTTAAAGAGCAAGAAAATATAAATAGAAACTATTTTTTAATTTTCACTCCCCTCATTCCAACCTTCTCCCAAAGGGAGAAGGGGCTATAAGCCGCAGTATTTTTATTCTATTAATGCGCGATACCATTGCTGCTTAAGCGCAGCATCATACCAAAATGAAACATCAGGCGAGCTGGGTAAAGACTTTAAAAAACGAAATAAAACATCAGCTAATGCATCACTATTATTAGCCTCATATTGAAACTCAGCGGGGTACTGTTCCGTGTAACACAAATCATCTGGCACCACTGGAACTGCACCGGCACTTACTGCTTCTAGCATCGCTAACCCTTGAAACTCATGAATCGCCGTACTCACCACTATTGATGAAAGTGACAAATATTTTTGATAATCCTGTTTAGTAACTTTTTCATTGATTATAATTTTATCCGAAAAATACTTTTCGATATGCAATAAGTCGGTAGTTTTATTTGCAGGCCGTTCACCTAGTAATGCCAGTTGAAAATCAATATTCATTTTGTCGAGCTTGTGCAGGGCTTCTACAAAAACCTCAGGTGCCTTGTCATATTCCCAGCGATGATTCCACACAATAAGTTTAGGGTTCTTTTGATCTGCAGGTTCAATTTTTGAAACAGGTACAGGCAGTAGTGCGGTTTTATTTTTCAATCCCTGAGTAATATTATCCGGCACTTCATCGGGCAGCATATTTAATAACCGATCAACGCCATCTAAAAAAGAATCGCGGTTATAAGTGGAATTAAAAAATATTTTATCAGCAGCTAACGCGCCGTAAAGTTGCACCATTTGAGGGTCAACCGATTCATGCTGCTTTTTACTGGTGGGGTAAGCAAACTGATTTTCATGGAAATAATAAATGCAGGCTGCGTTGGCCAGTTGTGGATGCAGGCCTTTTAATGTCGCTAAATCCACCATCGATGTGGCTAAAATTAAATCAGGTTTTGATTCGGGTAATTTATTTAACCACGATAAAGGGTTACCCCGAATGCGCCAGCGAAAATGTCGACCGGGTAGTTCGAGTACCTGCCAGTTAAATTCATCAAACGTTTCTACTAACCAGTTAGCCCATGCAGCGTGACTGGCAGATCGATAGGCGGAGAGTAGCCAGATGGTTTTACTGGGTTTCATGATTTAATAATAACGGGGATGAATTTTCATGGAGGAACTATGCCAGTTTAAAAAAATTATGCAATGTAATTGACTTGCTGCTTATTACTGTCAGATTGTCTTTGTAATTTGAAAAGGTTTCTAACAGGTGTAGCCCTCACCCTAATCCTCTCCCTCACCCTAACCCTCTCCCAAAGGGAGAGGGGATCACATGCTCTCTCCATCAACTCCCTCTCCCCCTGGGAGAGGGCTGGGGTGAGGGTGACACCGATTCATTCAAAAAATATAAATAAATAAACTAATGCACATAAATCCCAGCAGCGATTTTACGAAATAGTGCACGCTGCTCCGCAGTGGGTGGCCATTTTTCAAAGTTTTCAATATGCTTCAAAGTGCTTTCGTATAACTCTTTGTGGGAAAGATCTTTATCGCCTGATGCTGCTGTGTTTTTTGCGTATTCGACAACAGCAGGGTTTGTCCGGGGTTTAAATAAATCATCATTATCAAGCCACTCAGAATTTGTATGATGCATCGCTGTCATTGCAACCAGTATTGATTCAGGAATGTACTCTTGTGTATCTACTGTTGTATTGTTTTTTTCAGCAGCAAACCTGTTCAGTATTTTTTTGAGCATACCCGGTTGAGTCTGCTGCGGCTGATGATGCATAGCAAAATAACGCACCCGGTTCATAAAACGTTTTACCGAACGCGGCGTTGCCTGTTTTGCAACGACCAGCTTATGCCATATTCTTAACGCCTTAATAAATTCCGGCGAATCTTTAACCACTACCTTCGGTTGACGCAACCAGAAAATCCAGGCGGCAATTATTAACATAAATATTAATGGTGGCAGGCCAAAGTAGCCGGATACCTCTGCGCTTTGTCCGGGTTCAAAGCGGGCAATCTGTTTATCTTCTGATGGTTTTTTACTGTCTTTTTCAGGATTCGGTTTAGTCGTTTCGGTTATTGGTATTTGTTGTTTATTTGTCGGCGTTTTCTCTACGGATTGAACAATGTTTTCAGTTGTATTCTGTTTGCTGCTCAACTTACTCCCAAACTGCCAACTTATAATAGTGACTAGCAATACAATACCAATAACAAAAAACCGCTGGCGGTTTTGCCAGATAAAACTCAAAAAATCCTGAACTAAGGAAGGTTCGTGCCAGTCTTTATTTTCATTGCCAAGTAATTTTTCAGACTGCTCCGGTTCCGGCACCGGCACCGGTACTTCAATATTAATGAGTTTTTCCAGATAACTAATGGCATAGGCTTCGGTAGAATTCTGTTTTGATTTTTCGGTATCTTCACCGGGCTGGCCTGCATCCTGCGCCGATAAATCTTTAAAGCCGAGTGCCACACAACTCACCACCCGTTTCGGGTCCATACCTAAAATAACGTAACAGTCGCCGGAGGACACCAGAAAATTAATCGACTCCAGCACTTCTAAAACACTTTCCGGGCGACAACGATCCAGATCGTCCACCATAATCACCATGGTGCGATCCCCGAGAGCGCGGGTGACATCTTTAAACTCGCGGGCAAACTGGTGACGAAAGCTGAGCTGCTTGCTTAAATCTTTGGCATTGCTGCGGGTCGACATAGATGACATTAAGCGCGTTGGGTTAATACCGAAGGCGGTGAAGCCTTTTATAATGACAAAAATCAGGGCCAGTAAGCTGCTAATAAATGAGCTTTTGATAAACAGGTTATGTTCGGTTTTTGCATTTTCATCTTTAACTGTAATGGCTTTCGAAGGCGACTCTTCTGAAGCTTCAAAAAATGCCTGCACGGTTTCAGTCAAACTCGTTAAACGCTGCTCAACAGTTCCCGGCTGCTGGTAAAGAAAACTGCCGGAGGCAACAAATACCGCCAGCAATATTAACAATGGAAAACACTGTCGCCAGCCGCGCATTAACATTAAACGAACACGAAAAACCACGCCTGCATAGCACCACCAGGGGGGAATCGCCTGATTGCGAATATTCGATAATAACGCCGCCAGTAAATGCTCTTCTTTCTGGTAGTGCCAGGCATTAAACCACACCGGGCGAAAGCCGTAACTTTTCAGGTCGGCTTTAAGTAAATTCATCAGCGAGCTTTTGCCGCTGCCCCATGCGCCGGTAATCGCCAGGGTTAAGGGTGGCAGGGTATTTTCATTGCGGATAAATCGTGACAGCCCCAGCGCAATAGCATTAAAACCCAGCGGGTCCGGATCGCCTTTTTCCAGTGGGCGGTCGGAGACCAGCATATCTTTTACGGATTCGGTTTCGTCGAATTCGGCTTTTTCACGGCGCAGGGTGGGGGCGAGCAGGCCGGCGATGAGTAGCCAGCTTAAGTAATACCAGGGGGCGGGGTAGCGTTGGTAGGGGGCGAGTGAGTTTTGCCAGGTTTTGCCGCCATTGGTGGTGCGCAGGATGGTGCCATAGAGTCCCACGGCCCAACCGCGCAGCCCCTTATCGAGAAACTGCACACTCCTGAGATAGTTCGAAGTCCCGCTGGCCTGCGGTGCCCATGACTTGCCGCCATTGACGGTGTGCAGGATAGTGCCATTGAGTCCCACGGCCCAGCCGCGCAGCCCCTTATCGAGAAACTGCACACTGTTGAGATAGGTCGAAGTTCCGCTGACCTGCGGTGCCCATGACTTGCCGCCATCGACGGAGTGCACAATGGTGCCCTCGTTTCCCACGGCCCATCCGCGCCGCCCCTTATCGAGAAACTGCACACTGAAGAGCCAGTTCGAAGTTCCGCTGGCTTGTGGTGTCCATGACTTGCCGCCATCGACGGTGTGCAGGATAGTGCCATTGAGTCCCACGGCCCATCCGCGCAGCCCCTTATCGAGAAACTGTACACTGAAGAGCGGGCTCGTGAAGAGCGGGCTCGAAGTCCCCCTAGTCTGTGGTGTCCATGAATCACCCCCATCGGTAGTGTGCAGAATGGTGTCATCGAGCCCATCCTCCCCCACGGCCCAGCCGCGTAGCCCCTTATCGAGAAACTGCACACTGTTGAGGTTGCTCGAAGTCCCGCTGGGCTGCGGTGTCCATGAATTACCAGTATTGACGGTATGCAGGATCGTGCCCTCGGTTCCCACGGCCCATCCGCGCAGCCCCTTATCGAGAAACTGCACACTGTGGAGCGAACTCAAAGCTCCGCTGGCCTGCAGTGCCCATGACTTGCCGCCATCGACGGTGTGCAGGATGGTGCCCCCCCCTCCCACGGCCCATCCGCGCAGCCCCTTATCGA
>Ga0316205_10001072_pt1 | contig 38446 bp, 38 predicted proteins | sample 3monthpyrite_MG_FD_204941 | JGI IMG/M metagenome (GOLD analysis project Ga0316205, IMG submission 204941) | Microbial mat bacterial communities from mineral coupon in-situ incubated in ocean water Damariscotta River, Maine, United States -... | ecosystem: Environmental > Aquatic > Marine >...
GCTTGCAACTCAGGCAAATCAGCCAGGTTCTCTGCGATGGTCTTACCCGTCACAGTCATACAGTCGCCATTGATGAGACCCTTGCTAAGTAAGTACTTCATTACCGCCGGGATACCGCCAACGTTGTGCAGGTCTTCCATCACGTACCGACCGCTGGGTTTCAAGTCGGCCAGGAAGGGAACCCGGCTCGAAGCGGCCTGGAAATCATCGATGGTCAGATTTACGTCAACTGCACGCGCCATGGCGATCAGGTGCAGGACCGAATTGGTCGAGCCACCCAGGGCCATGATAATAACCATGGCATTTTCAAAGGCCTCACGGGTCATGATATCGCGAGGTTTAATGTCATTTTCGAGCAGGTGCTTAATCGCTTCACCGGCACGCATACATTCATCCAGCTTGCCCTGATCAACGGCTGGGGTGGATGAACTATAGGGCAGACTCATACCCATCGCTTCAATGGCTGATGCCATGGTGTTAGCGGTGTACATGCCGCCACAGGCACCGGCACCGGGACAGGAATTTTCGACAATTTCCTGCCTCTCCTGGTCATCAATAGTGCCCGCCAGGAATTCACCGTAGCTTTGGAAGGCCGAAACAATATCTAGCACCTTGTCGCCCAGATGACCTGGCTTGATGGTGCCACCGTAAATCATCAGTGAAGGTCTATTAATTCGCCCCATGGCGATAAGGACACCCGGCATATTTTTGTCACAACCCGGGATAGAAATATTGGCGTCGTACCACTGCGCGTTCATTACAGTCTCAACTGAATCGGCAATGATGTCGCGAGATTGGAGAGAATAGCTCATGCCGTCGGTACCCATCGAGATACCATCGGAGACACCAATCGTATTAAAACGCATACCAACCATACCGGCCTTGGCTACGCCTTTTTTCACGATCGCAGCCAGGTCATTCAGATGCATATTACAAGTATTACCTTCCCACCAAACGCTGGAAATCCCCACCTCAGGTTGAGTCATTTGCTCGGCCGTTAGACCGGTGCCATACAACATGGCCTGAGAGGCCCCTTGTGACTTGGGTTCTGTGATTCGTGAGCTGTATTTGTTGAGCTTCTTCTCTGACATGCTGCTAACTCTCCTGCGGCGGTAATAATTAGGCTCGGCAACGATTATCACCATGCCTCGTAAAAAAGACGGAGAGTATACATTTTTGTGCCACAAAAGTGGTGGCCAAAGTGAGTCGGTATAAACGTGTATAGGTCAAATTTACCCCCGTTTTTATCAAAAGCCGCTCCGATTAGCCGATACAGTATAGTGGAGACAGAAAATGCCCAGTGTTTGGCACATTCTATGCAAATACAAAGGCTTAGCTAGCGCAGTTCAGACTTCCGTTGTATAGTTTCAAGTAAGAGAGAAGGATGAGGGATGCGTTCAGTCCAGTTTCCCCTAGTAATACTAGGGTCAAGGAGACCGTCCCATGTTAGATGGTGGTGTGAAAAAATTAGTTAAAAGGATTTTTATCTTAAGTGTCCTTGCTGTAGTGGCCTGGCCGGCTGCAGCGAATGTGGACCGGCGTACCATGCTGCAAAGACAAATGTTTGAGGATGCGGAGCATGCGTTAAAGAAAGGCCGCCTGAAAACTTATCGTCAACTCGAACAAAAACTTCGCGATTACCCGCTGCACTCCTATCTTAAGTATTACGAAATCAAACGAAACCTGGGAACAGCCAACTATAAAAATATTCACCGCTTCCTGCAGGAACAACCCGGCACGCCACTGGCCACACGTCTGCAATATAGCTGGTTAAAATCACTTGCTAGAAAACGCCAATGGCAAACTCTGATCGATAATTACTATTACACCACGGACAAGGCACTCCAGTGTGACTTTGCCCGTGCACTTCTGGTTCATAAACAACAAAAGCGTGCCTTTGCAGTGATAGAAGGTACCTGGCCAACAGGCTCTTCCTTACCCAAAAACTGCGATGTACCCATTGAGAAATGGCATGCTGCTGGTGGTCTCACCCAGGAATTGGTTTGGGAACGTATTCGACTTGCGATGCAATCCCGTCACGCCCGCCTTGCACTTTACATAAGTAAATACCTAGCCAAAGAAGATCAATTCTGGGTTCGTATTTGGGCAAAGGTACGTCGTGATCCGGACTTTGTAATGAATATTTACGATCGCTTTAAAGGTAAAGATTCTCAACCGCTACGTTGGGTCATTAGTGATGGCCTCAGTCGCATGGCCAGAAAAGATGCTGCTTCTGCCGCACAGCTATGGAACGAGTGGAAGGAACAATTTAATTTCAGTAAAGCGGAAATAAGCCGAATTGAGCGACGCTTAACTCTCGCCTTAGTCAAAGAAGATCCGATTAACAGTAAGGCCTGGTTAACACAACTGAAATTGGGCGAGGATGATCAACGCGTACAGGAATTTTATATTCTTAACGCCATCCAGGATCAGGACTGGGAGATTGCCCTGGACTGGATGGATCGTTTAACCAAGGAAAAACAACACACTGAACGCTGGCGTTACTGGCGTGCGCGTGCCCTTGAAGCCATGGGACGTTTAGAAGAAGCACGTTCAGTATTTTTACTTAACGCCGACTCACGCGGCTATTATGGATTTCTCTCAGCCGACCGCGCGGGTATAAGCTATCAGTTTGCACATCGCCCCGTTAATTACTCGGCTAAAGATCTTTCTAGCATTGAAAAAATGCCTTCGATTGAACGTGCACGCGAACTCTATGCATTAAAGCGCGTAGTTGATGCAAGACGTGAGTGGAACCATGCGCTCCAGCAACTGGATAAATCGCAAAAGATGGTGGCCGCACAACTTGCACACCAATGGGACTGGCATGATCGTGCCATCATTACTTTTGCACAGGCAAAGTATTGGGATGATTTAGAAAAACGTTTCCCACTTGCGCACCAGGAAGTCGTTGTCAATCATGCTACCCAACAACGTATTAACCCTGCCTGGGCATTTGCAATTATTCGTCAGGAAAGCGCCTTCACTAGCGATGCACGTTCGCATGCAGGGGCAATGGGCCTCATGCAATTGTTACCTCGCACAGCACGACAAGTTGCACGCATGCTGAGAATGCGATTCCGTCGCAATGATTTACTGAATGCCAACACCAACGTGCAACTGGGAATCAATTACCTGAAGATCGTTAAAGATAAGTTTAAGGGTAATAATGTACTTGCTACCGCCGCCTACAATGCTGGCCACAACCGAGTACGCACATGGTTACCTCAAGACGGTATCGTGCCCGCTGACATTTGGATCGAAAGTGTGCCCTTCACCGAGACACGTGACTATCTAAAACGTGTTATGACCTACACCGTGATCTATGAGCAACGTCTGGGCAAGCGACCCACACCATTACTGGAAAGAATGTTGCCTGTCTCATCCGGTGTCACTGTACTCTCCTCAGAGACTAAGACTAAGTCTAAAAAAAGTGGCGTCTGACCGAGTTCACACTATGCGCATCCAATCGCAGTTGTTGGACAAAAGCGTGATCACGCTCATAGTTTAAAACCCCTCTTTTAGCGCATATATATCAAGCCAGTGGTGCGGACCACCGATACATAATGTATCTAGTTATTAAGTTGTTAGTTACAGGTATTGATATGACAGAATTACTTACTTTAGCAATTATCTTTGCAGGCCTGTTCGGCTTTGGTTACTACCTAGGAAACCAGTTCGGACGCACTGCACATATTCGTGAAGACATGCAACGCGCACGTGAAACTAACATCACATCGCGTATTCAAAATAACTAAGCTTTATAAACTGCCACGCAGCGACTAACCCTCTCCCTCTGAGGGTGACCGAACTATGCCTTCTGTCTCAAGAAAATTTTTATCGAGACGATAACATCAGTATATTCATAACTTTAGGACCTTTTCCCAGATTAATACTAAATGTATTTCCGACAGTGATTTTCTCTATTTCTGATTAATATCTGCAAAGTCACTCTCTGAGAAAATAATGCCTGGGAAATCTATTAATGGAAAAGATTACACTTGATCAATTATCCGTGCTGCTGGTCGAGCCCTCATCCACACAGCGACGTATTATCATTAACCATCTAAATGGTTTTGGTGTAATGTCTATCGATAGTGTAACTACCGGCACCGATGGTCTGAACACTATGAATAAAGATAATCACGATCTGGTGATCAGTGCTATGCATCTTGAAGATATGACCGGCACCGAGCTAGTGCAAAACATGCGCATGGATTCTAATACATCTGACATTCCGTTTATGTTGATCTCCAGTGAGACTGACTTTCGTTATTTAGAACCGATTCGCCAGGCCGGCGTGATTGCCTTGTTACCAAAACCGTACGAGATCGATCAACTAAAACGCGCACTATTTTCTACAGTGCATTACCTGGATCCTAGTAGCCTCAATGCAAACGAGATTTGTCCTGAAAAACTTGAAGTACTCGTGGTTGATGATAGCTTCACTGCACGCAAACACATCAAACGCGTGTTGAGTAATATGGGAATTGAAAAATTGTCAGAGGCAGAGAATGGTCTCGAAGCGGTCGAAATAATAAAAGACAAATCGTTTGATCTGATCGTGACGGACTACAACATGCCGGAGATGGATGGTAAACAACTGGTTGAACATATACGCAACAATAGTACACAAAAAACAATTCCCGTTCTTATGGTCTCAAGTGAGTCTGATGATAATCGGCTGGCGGCAGTACAACAGGCGGGAGTTTCAGCTATTTGTGATAAGCCATTTGAACCGGGCACAGTTAAGGAATTGCTGGTACAAATGCTGGCTTGAGGTTATTGCCCAGTGTTGTTATATCCTAGCCATCTTCCAGGATGTGTTTCTTCTTAAACTTTCTATCGTAGATTACCAGATTATATTTTTCTCCGTTGGAACTATAACTGCGAACATCAAATACACCTTTGAATTCCTGAAACTGATCGATCAAATCAACCAGTTCTCTTTCTGTTTTCGGAAATTCTCCGCGCCTCGCATAATACTGTTTAATAATCCGCTTCAGACTTTCAGCATTTTGTTGTGAGGCAATACCCTTGGATTTTTTTAGATACTTTACTGAATTCAGGATCTGTTCTACCTGCTTCATGTAAACCAGTCTTTTGGGATGATTTTTAAGATAGCCAATAACTGGCTGAACAATAGTGGTAACTTTAACTTCATCATGCGCTTGCAGATAATACCTCGCCTCATCCAATGGCAGCTCGATATTTAGTTCATCCTGAATAATCTGGTATTCGCTTTCAGTTTTGTTGGTTTGCTGCAGAGCTAGTTGCAGTTTAGTCTTCGCCTGCCCAAAGTTCTCCAGCCTTTTTTGCTCGAGTCCCTGCAGATAAAAATCTGTTGCCTTTTTATTCGTACCCGTCTCGCTTGCGGTAGCCTTCGTTGATGTCTGAGCATCAGTAGAAGTTTTGGCAGCATCGATTATGTGAGAAACATCGCGTTCTTTTTTCAGGTTTAGCGAATCCAATGCGGAGTTAATAGGTATCAAATAATTCACATTCAGGCTCGCTCCAGAGCGAGAGAAAACACCTGCAACACTAATTGCAACTAGTTCACCATGGTCATCAAACACAGGGCCACCTGAGTTTCCTGGGTTAATCGCCGCATCGGTCTGGTAAAAGGACAAGCCATCATGTTCGCGATGAGCTGAATAGATACCTTTGGTAATCGTGTTACTTAACGATTCATCAAGCGGTGTACCAATCACATAAATCGTATCACCTTCAGTCAGTTTTGCTTTACTAATTACTGCATTTTCAGCCGAACTCAAATCATTAAGCTGGATGAGCGCAACATCTCTGCGTGTGTCGGCACGTATAACTTTTCCGGGTAATTCAAGATTATTAACAATGACAATAACTTCTTTGTTGTCAGCTACTACGTGAGCATTCGTTAATACATAACCTTTCTTATCCAGGATCACGCCACTACCATGGCCATCCCCAACACGAATAGTAACAGCCGCTCTTTTCAACTTTACTACTTCTTTCTTAAAACTTGAGCCCGCATCACCATATTTAAGCGCCAGTTTTATTTCAGAATAGATCGTAGCCTGTTGCTGGAGCTTTTTATCTTCCGCACTTGGGATCGTGTGTTCAACAAAATATTGATCGGCTAACAGGTTCTTCGCCGCCATCGCTATTGCTTGCGACACCGCATCTTGCATGCCATCTTTTCTAAAGCGATCAAATGCATTAACCGCGCCCGCGCTCGTGCCTTTGTATAAGATCTTTTTCGTCACTCGATCGGAGAGAGTCCAGTTGATCTTTACATAGGCAGCCGCCTTCTCGTAGCCTTTGGCTTTTGAGTAGCGCTTTATCGCCTCACAATAATCGAGTCTGAGCCTGGTCACGTTCGCGGTTAGGGTCAAACGACTTGAAGCATTCGAGACACTAAACATATTACCAGTAATCATCCGGTAGTTTTCTTTTTTGAATGCCACAATCACGTCACCCATTAAACCGCTCTCGGAAATATCTTTGAAACCGGCAACCCAGACCAGGCGTTCAGGTTGGCTGCATAAACTTCCCTTGGCTTTGGTGTAACTACCGATTTCAAGATCTTTGTGTTCAGAACGTTTTAACTTGATATGCAGTTGATCAAACAGAATCAGCCGTGATTTCTCTTTGCCGCTATAACGAATCGGTTTTTTCTGATCGACCGAGGAAAATATTTTCGATCCATCAACATCCACTCGGTCATATGCTGGAGTGCGTTTATTGTTCCCTTTGCCTTTATCTTCAGGCGGCTTATCCCCGTAGTGTGTCCTGCCCTGGTCATCGACCCAGCGGTAAACCTCGCCAAAAGTGCTTGTCGAGAAAAGCATACTGCAAATAATGACAGGGATGAGTGTCTTCATAATTCTTAGCTTATCGGATAACTACAAACGTGTGGGAATACAGGGGCGGAGTCTGTGAACTATGTCGACATCATCGTTACCTAGCTCAACACACCCACCTTAACGCCCAGATCCAGGTGGCTTGAGGGCACCAACAGGTTGGTTGTCGCTTCAGTATCATAGGCATAAAAATCCTTCATGAAGCGGTACAAGTGTTTGCGGTGGTATTCGAGGTGATCTTCAATATCGTCGATCACACAACGGGCCTTTACACAAGCCTGGTGCTCAGGAAGATTGATCGTAAAACGACGGCCATCGCACTTGAAGCCCGCCTGCAGCATGCCAAGCTTGATGACATTCCACAGCTCTGAGCAAATCTCAGGTGGATGATTTTCGTAATCAAGATTGATCACAATTGCGTACGCCAACGATTCCTCCTCCCTTGTGCATAACCCTAATAATTGTGTAAATCCGCCACGGATTTGGTCTGCATGTATTTTTATAGTATTTCAGGGACAACAGAATATATAACCTTTTGACCCCCAGTGCCAAGATCCCTACGAGAAAATATCAACCTTACTATTATAAATCAATAAGTTATACGTTTTTCTTGATATTTGATCTAAGAAAGGCTATATAACTATCTAAATACTATAGAGATCACACTGGAGAACCGTATGAACGAGACAATACCTAACTATGAGGTCAAAGAGATCAGCCTTGAAGAAGCCGTCTTGTTGCTGGCTACGGAAGAAGAGAAGAATAAAACGGACTACAGCAAGTCATCTGCCAGAATCGTTGAGTGCCTGGCTGCTTAATATTGAAACAATGCTAACGTGTTAAATGCTCTGTAGAAAACAGGCAGAGTAGAAAGTTTTACCTCCCCTGCCTACTCATGGACGGTGGGCAACCCTATTTAGTTAGGCCCTGAACCAGCGATGAGGACGTTAAACTCTCCTTCATCCTTCGTCACTTACAGCAGTAAGTTCCTCGAATTCACTCTGGTTTGCCTTGTCAGCATCTGCTTGATGACCTAACACATATGGCCCTGAACCAGCGCTTAGCGGTCGATGGTCAGCGCTGCAATTACCTGGTCTTCATACAAGATTCTGTCTGCCAGGATCTCACCCAACTTAGACAAATCTGCATCCAGATTGCTTAGATTGTCACAGTGATCTTCACAATCGTATTTTTCGTTGAAGTCGAGAATCTGCTGGGTTGTCTCAGCAATGTTTGGATAGACTTCTTTGGAGAGTTGCAGAACATTCTGACGGCGTTCTGTGCCTTCATCGATAAAGCGGTAGAGCTGAAAATGGGCGCTTGCGGTGTAATCCACCAACGCTTCACAAAACTCCTGGATAACGAGCTGTACGCCCTGGTCAGGCTTAAAAGGTCTTAAGGCCGCGAGCTGACTGTAAAGAGAAAGCGTTGCTGTACGTGATTCCAGCAATGTATCGTGTTTAGTCTGCGCAGCGTAACGACGCTCCGCGGATGCCTGACTGGATTGCATCCCTTACCTCCTGAATGTCTCTTCGATTTGTTCTACCCCTACTATCCTGATTATTACCGTATGTTGTCAACCCTATTCACCGTTTGTGACACTTTTTTTATGGGATTTCGGCCCTGGACGTGGTGCACACCTATAAGGAGAGAGGCCGAAAAGACCGTAACTTGCTAGAATTAGGCCCTTAACGGCGCGAAGTATCAATTAAGAGTATTAATAAAGTATGAAAACACCTGAACTCCTGCTCCCGGCAGGCACCCTCAAGAACATGCACTATGCCTTTGCCTACGGGGCAGATGCAGTCTATGCCGGTCAGCCACGTTATTCCCTACGGGTCAGGAATAATGATTTTAAGCTTGAGAATCTGGATAAGGGTATCGCCGAGGCCCATCGTTTGGGCAAGAAGTTTTTTGTCGCCAGCAATATTCTGCCGCATAACGCGAAAGTGAAGACTTACCTCAAGGACATGGAGCCGGTCATCGCGCTTAAACCGGATGCTCTGATTATGGCTGATCCTGGCCTGATCATGATGGTCCGGGAGAAATGGCCTGAAGTCCCCATCCACCTCTCGGTACAGGCCAACACGGTGAATTATGCCGGGGTAAAATTCTGGAAATCGATAGGCCTGGAGCGCGTCATTCTCTCCCGTGAACTATCGCTGGATGAAATCGAGGAGATACGCCAACAGTGTCCTGATATGGAGCTCGAGGTATTTGTACACGGCGCTCTTTGCATTGCTTACTCCGGGCGTTGTCTTTTGTCAGGTTACTTTAACCATCGTGATCCCAATCAAGGGACCTGCACCAATGCCTGTCGCTGGGACTATAAAATGCACGATGCCCAGGAAAATGAGTCGGGCGATATCCAGAAAATTGATTTCGATGCCATGAAGGCGATGAAAGATCACGAGCTATTCCCTGAGGCTCAACCACGCCACCCACTCGCTGACAACGTCTACCTGATCGAGGAAGGAAACCGCCCTGGTGAATATATGCCTATCATCGAAGATGAGCATGGCACTTATATAATGAACTCTAAAGACCTGCGCGCCATTCAGCATGTCGAGCGACTCGCCAAAATCGGTATCGATTCTCTGAAGATCGAGGGTCGCACAAAGTCACACTACTATGTTGCCCGCACCGCACAACTGTATCGTCAGGCGATTAACGATGCCATCGCCGGCAAGGAGTTTAATCCAGACCTGTATAGCAAACTCGACAACCTTGCGAATCGCGGTTACACCGAAGGATTTTACCAACGCCACCCCAATCAGGATTACCAGAATTACCTGGAAAACAATTCCATTCATACGCAACAACAGTTTGTCGGTGAAATCACTGCTTTTGATACAGCAAAGGGCATGGCCGAGATCGATGTGAAAAATAGATTCCAGATCGGTGACAAGCTGGAAGTCATTGCGCCAGCAGGAAACCTGGAGATCCTGGTCGAACGCATGGAGTCACTCAAAGGTGAACCGATGGATGTCGCCCCCGGTAGTGGTCATCATGTGCGCATCCCCTTACCCAGGGCTAATTATGAAAAGGCCTTAATCGCCAGAAACCTAGTATGACTAAAAATCTAGACTAACTAGTTAATCAATGCACTTTAGTCTGCTTTGTCAGCGCCTGTCCTCTAAAGGCATGGCGCTTTGTACCGATATAAAGGGAAGACCTAATATTCTAATTTCATAAACAGGCAACGACGGATCGTGCACAGCAGCAAAAGTCTTTTTCTAAGCATCGACCAGGGTGGCCACGCTAGTCGCGCGGTCGTCTACGATATGCAGGGTGATATAGTCGCCAGCCATCAGGCGCCCATCACCACACACCACCCACACCCTCACTTTGTCGAACATGATGCCCAGGCCCTGATTGATTCAATCCAGACCGCCTTAACCAAGGTCGTCGAGGAGTTGGGGGAACGGGCCAGCTATATCGAGACTGCCGGACTAGCCACGCAACGCTCGAATATTGTCTGCTGGGACAAGCAAAGTGGTGAGGCCTTGAGTCCTGTGATCAGTTGGCAAGATACCCGTGGTATTGAGCTGATGAACCAGCTGGCCCTTGACCGGGAAGACATCCATAAAAATACCGGACTATTTCCATCTGCTCATTACGGGGCCAGTAAGATTCGCTGGTGTCTTGATAACATCGAGGCGGTAAAGCAAGCCCACAAGGAAGGCAGACTGTGTTGCGGACCGATGAGTAGCTTTATCGTACATCATCTGATTGATAGTCGACCCAATCTGGCTGACCCCGTCAGCGCCTCGCGAACCTTACTCTGGCACCTGCATCGTAAAGACTGGGATCAGTATCTATTAGATACCTTCGGCATCCCCCGTGAGGTGTTACCCGAGTGTGTGCCAACGCAGTATGACTATGGTGAGTTAAAAGTTTGTGGCTACACGATTCCTCTTAGCCTGGTAACTGGGGACCAATCAGCAGCCATGTACGCTTATGGCAACCTGCAATATGACACGGCCTATGTGAATATCGGCACCGGTGCCTTTGTCTCGCGTCCTTCCGGGTATGCGCTAATGTATGCCCGGCGTTTATTGACCAGCATTATTCATTCAAATGAGGAAGATAGTCAGTACGTCATCGAAGGCACCGTCAACGGTGCTGGCAGTGCGATTGAGTGGTTGCAGTCACATATGCCGGTGGCAGACCTCTGGGAGCAATTACCCAAGTGGCTGGATGAAATTACAAACCCACCCTTGTTTATGAATGGCGTCTCGGGCCTGGCCTCGCCTTATTGGTTACCTGAGTTTGAAACTGAGCTCGATCAGCAAGCGGAGCCCGCCGCCAACTATGTTGCAGTAATTGAGAGTATCGTGTTCCTGATTCACGCCAATGTGCAGGAAATGATGAAGTTTGCCTCGCCTCCCGAACAGCTACAGATCACCGGTGGCCTCGCCAAGCTCAATGGGCTCTGTCAGCGCCTGGCGGACCTGACCCGGCTACCTATTTACCGCCCCATAGAGTGTGAAGCCACCGCCCGAGGAACCGCCTACCTAATAGCTGAGAAGCCTACACATTGGCCTGAAAATGAGCACGGAGTCTGGTTTCAGCCTGTTGGAAATACCCTGCTCGACACCCGCTTCTTGCTCTGGGAGCAGGCGATGCTACAACGCATGCGCCATCCAGAAGATACTGAATAACAGGCAGGCCCCGGCTCTTTTTGCCATTTTTGACATATTGGACGCAATAACCTGCTTTCGGAGATAAAAATCACCAAGCAACATTAAAATTAGTACCTGGATCACAAAATGCGGGTACTCGTTACATTGCGAATGCCGATACGCGCTATATGTGGAAACTGGCTTACCAAGGCGCTGATGATCTCAGCGACAAACAAATAGAACAAATCCATCGAGCATCTGCTTATGAGATGGCCAAACGTAGCACCCCTGCGGCAGCTGCGTATTTTGTTGCTGTTGTGGTTTTAGCATTCGGTTCCCCCTACGTCACCGATCATCCCTATATCTTACTTCCCTCACTCGCCATTTTCGTGGCGGGTCTGCTGATGCGGGTCTTGTTGCTGGTTAAATTTGATGCCATCTATGATAAAAACCCACGCCTTTGGTATGCCCTAAAAATTGGTGCCATCGGCTTAACCTCTGTCGTGTGGGGCGTAGTGAGTAGCCTGGCCCTTTATTTTTACCAAACTTCCTGGACGCCTCTATTAGCAACTGCAGCCACCGCAGCGATTTGTGCAGGGGGGCTGCTGAGTCTGGCTATGATGTCATCTTTATCGCGCATACACGTTGCCGTGATCTTGGTACCCAACATTGTCGCTAGTGTAATCGTCGGTGGTTACGGAATGGCAGCCTATTTTGTCACTTTTCTTATTTACTGTATTTTTCAAAGCCGTTATATCAACCGGGAGTTTTGGGAATCCAGAATCAATGCGATCCGGCTAGATAGCAAAACAAAACGACGGCTACATGAGCTCACCTATCATGACACCCTGACAAATTTACCTAATCGCGATCTGTTCTATGACCGCGTTCAGCAATCGATTAATGATTCAAAACGCAGAGATACGATGAGCTGTGTGATGTTTGTCGGCCTGGATCGATTTAATAAAATTAACGATACCTTTGGTCACCACACCGGGGATAAACTACTCATTGATGTGTCCGCTCGGATTAGCAAGATCATACGAGAAAATGACACCATCGCACGATATAGCGGTGACACCTTTGCCATCGCATTGAGCCATATGAAAGATGCACGCGATGCGGCAAGAGTTGCAAACAAGATCATCAAGGAGTTCGGTCAACCCTTCGAACTGGATGGACTCGAGGTATTTGTCACCACAAGTATTGGCATCACGATCTATCCTACCGATGCCGATTCGGCAGAGCAGTTAATTAAAAATGCCGAATCAACTATGTACAAGGCCAAGGATCAGGGTGGCAATAATTACCAATACTACGAACATAATATCAATAGCGAATCAATGGAGCAGCTACAGCTGGAATCAAAGCTGCGACGCGCTTTGGATAGAAAAGAGTTTGTACTGTTCTATCAACCCAAAGTCAATTTAACCACTGGCACCCTGTCTGGCTTTGAGGCGTTGTTACGCTGGTGTCCATCTGAATCAGAAATGGTATCGCCGGCCAAGTTTATTCCCATCCTCGAAGACACTGGCCTGATCGTACCTGTAGGTGAATGGGTGTTACGTACTGCCTGTAAGCAAGTAAAAGAGTGGCAGCGTTTTCTCCCGGATGATGCAAAGATGGCAGTCAACCTCTCAGCGCGACAATTTAAGGATGAAAATCTCTCTGAGCTGGTAGCCAATGTGCTAGATGACACCGACCTCGAGGCAGAGAGGCTTGAACTTGAAATCACCGAAAGCATGATCATGGAAGATACCAATGCAACGATTAAAATTCTGCAGCAGCTTTATGATATGGGCGTGCACCTGTCAATCGACGACTTCGGTACGGGTTATTCATCACTGGCCTACTTAAAACGCATGCCGATTGGTACTCTCAAGATCGATCGTTCATTCGTTAAAGATATTACCACTGACAGCAATGATGCCGCGGTTGTGCAAACCATCATTGCCATGGCCCACACCTTGAAACTCAATGTCATCGCCGAGGGTAGCGAAACTGCTGAGCAAGTACAGTTCCTCCGTGACCAGCAGTGTGATGAAACACAGGGCTTTTTCTTCAGTCGACCCTTGCCCGCTAATGAATTGCGTCCAATGTTAGAACATGGCCAGGAGTTACTCTCATATAAGTTTGCTACAGAACAAACACAAACTACTAACTGCGTCTCTATTACGAAAAAACGATCCTAGTTTTTTAGCTCCATTAGAAAGTTAACAGCACCGCAATAAGCCCGGTCATAAAAATCCCATCAAAAGTCCCCGCTCCGCCTATCGAAGCAATCGGGCTATTCAATGCTTTTATATCTTTAATCCGCAGCAGATCCGCACCGATCACGACGCCAAGACTACCGCAAATATAAGCCAGTGCTGGTGCATGCTCTTGTGACAGCACCATGGCGGTAAAGGCCGCACTAACCGGCGCGACAAACAAAGGCATACCAATTCCCAGATTAGAGATCGGGCGACTAAACAAGTAACTGATGGTACTCACTATTCCGACCGCCAGGAAAGTAATACTAATTGGAATGCCCGATGTCAGGATCAAATAACTCGAGAATAAGACAGGAATCAATGCCCCACCGACGTTAATAGCTATTTGGGTTTGTCCTTCTTTAAATTTATACCGAAACAAATTTTGGTGTAAGGGATTGTCTTCATCATAATGAAAACTTGAATTTATCTTTACCACCGGTAAATTTAGAGCACTACCAACAAATGTCGCAATCAGCAACAGACTGGCACTAGCGGGGGATAAACCTAATTTAGAGAGCACCAGAGAGAAGACTTCTATCTGGATAAAAATAATAACAACGGCGAGAAATAAACCAAGGAAAATTAACTGAGGAGGTATTTGCTTGGGCAGCATCACATCATATCCAAATGTACTTTTTCGAGAAGCGTTTACTAGCTACCACCACAACCCCCACCACATCCTGAACCACAGCCTGATGAGCCATCAGTATCGCTCGATCCTTTAAATATACCGCCTGAGTTGGTCTCTCGAAATCCACAACCTCCACAGCCACCACCACCGGCGTTGCCGCAGCCACTGTGGGTATAGCCCTTACGATCACGGTATGCACGATAACCCAGTAAACCTAACATGCCCAATACCGAATACAAAACCAGGCTAAAAATAACTGGCGGCTCGCTAGTACCACCATAGTCAAAACTTAAAATGGTAACCGCATATACAACTAATACGATCAACGCCGTGACCATTACATCAAAGCGTCGACGCTTGAGTTGTACCATCTCTGCTGTATTCACACGTCGAAAGGCCGCAGCATCTTTAAACCGCTCTGATGAACCCGGCCAGATATCACTGGGTGGGCTTTCACCAAAAATTTGTTTATAGGTAAACAGAGTCTTACTGTACCAGTTTTTGTATTTAGTATTTTCTTTGTTACCACCTCGGGTCGGTCCGTGGTGTACAACATCACCAAGAAAATTAGGACAGAAATTATTAAAGTATTCATCTGAATAAAGCAAGTGTAAGTGCCAGGCCTGATCAACCTGGTCAGATGGTGTCACCGAATGACCGGCATAGCGTGTTAAAAACATAAAACGTAGGTATTCATCGAGTACGCGTTGAGTGTAGTGTTGATCCCAACCATTTTCACGCTGCAAGCGCTTAGAAAAACTCAATTCTGATCGTGGCGCATCAAATTGATAAGTACTTAACTTATCCCAGACTGCCTGCACTTCTTGTTTCATTTCATTAACCTAACCAGCAATCTATTCAGCTTCTGCTTTGGCGTGAGCCTTGTCCTTAAATTTTTTCAACATAAACAAGGTTTCAATAATTTCCAGCGCCATAATGATAAGGCTACCTAACGCTAAGTACTTCAATAAAATATTATCTGAGGAAGGGTAATCATTGACGTACGACACCATAACCACGGCCATGAGCAAGGCAAAAACAATGGCTTGCGTAATCAAGTACTGCCGCTTGGTTAAATTTATTATGCCATATGCATTGACTTTAATTTCGCTCATCAACCTTCCCCTTACTAGAGTTCCATTATTTCGACATCGACATCGGTAACTTTATCTAACACGATAGGCAGTCCCATACCCTCAATCATTTCAAACAATAACACATGAGTATTGACCACTTTGCCATCCAGGGCATATCTTGCCAGCTCTTTTTCAACTAGACGATAAAACTGACAGCTGCTACCAATCTTCTGGTAATACCTTTCCGGTTCCTTAACTGAATAATGGACAACAAATTTTCCTCTCGCCAGCTCTAGCGTATCTTTTTTATTGATAAATTTAACCTGTTCAAAGATAAATCCTTTCTCGATTGTTGCTGGACCTGATACAGTTTTTTCAATTTTACCCATATTCAATAGCAGGCCATACTTATCTTTAGGTACATCAATGGACTGAGAACAGCCCACTAATAAAAACATAGCAATAAATAAATAATGAATTTTCATAGAAAACATCCTGAAACGATATTTTATTCGTTATTAACCATGACCGTGGCACTATAGCAACAACGACAAAAGCCTGTACAATTATTTCATCTGTGTATTCTTGTAAAAAATATTGACTTACTTATAAAAAAGTAACTTTGCCGTGTAAATTTTTAACTTTTGGAACCCCTTCTGAAACAATAACATTCAGGGTTTCCTCAGATTTTGATGAGGCTATAATTTTCCCGCCCATTTTAATCGTTTCAAATGTCAAATCTTTAACGGTAGCGCTTTTTCCATTTGCTGAGATTTTTATTTCGATATTTTTAACTTCGTAAGTGTATTCAACATCTTTCACCGCCCAACCCAGTTTCAGCATATTAATGTACTTCGGCTTATCCAGATTCATATCACCTCCCATATTGGCAGGCATTTCTATATTTATTTTTGCGTCATCCGTGAAAAAAGCGGCAAATTTTTCCGCGTCTTGTGCAAGAACAGATTTTTGAATCTCATTTAACATTTGAGTCACTGACTCAGTTGTTAATTTCGATTCCGCAGACACACTGAAAGTAATAATAAATAAAACCAACATCAACATCTGTTTAATATGATTCACTGACGTCTCCATATACAAAGTACTAAATAAGATGATCGCAATTAAACTCTGAGCTTACAATGTAGCATCAAACTTTAGAGTCTGACTACTAATCAGGTGGGGAATTAAATCACTTTAACCTGTTTCGTCGACTGGCTTCAATCGAAGCTCGCGTGTATCGGCAATAAGTTTTTTCTCTGACAGATAGGGTTTTATTTTTTCCATCGCCTTTTGCGCAGTTGCACGGTAACCAGTTAGCTTGCCGCCCATAAGCGCGACGTAACCTGGTAATTGAGGGTCGGTGAAATACACGGTCTCCCTTGGCCGATTAAACATGCTCTCATCACCTATTGGCAGGACGCGCGCGCCAGCAAACGAGTGCAGAATTTCAGTGTCATAACGTGGGAAATAATAGCGAACGATATTTTGCAGGTAATCAATCTCATGTTCAGTCGGAGTAATCTGATCAGGGTCACCCTCATAGTGAGTCTCAGTAGTCCCCACCAGGGTGTGTTCATACCAGGGCATGATAAATATCGCACGTCGATCGCTTGGTGACTCGACGTAATAAACGCCTTTTGGTGCAGGTTGCTTGATGACCAGGTGGGCACCCTGTACTAACTCTATCGGCATTTCTTTGACACTGACGTTTACACCCTTAGGTTTGATATTTTTCTGAACGATATTAATCCAGGGACCACTGGCATTTATTAAAACTGAACATTTTAATTCCAATGCTTGATTATCTTTTTCATAAGCAACTTTATAGCGTTTGTTATCATAGGTAGCACTGACAAAACTGGCTGGACAAATTAACTCAGCGCCCAATTCCATCGCTGAGTGCATCACTGCACGGGTTAATTTGACATCATCGGTTTGCGCGTCAGTGTACTGATAAACACTTTTGAGTTTTGTAGTGGACAAGCCATCCAATGATAACCAGTCCTGTTCAGCAATACGCCGAAAACATGCCGTGGCTTTTAGGCGCCCGAGTAAGGCATATAGGCTCAGACCGATGAACACCTTCCAGGATTTTCTGCTAGTGTCTTTATATATTGGTATATAAAACGGCACACGCCTGACCAGCTCGGGGGCATTTTTAATCAGTAACTCACGCTCATAGAGCGACTCCGCAACCAAACTAAATTGCGCCGATTCAAGATAACGTAGACCACCATGAATAAGTTTGGAGGAACGACTTGAGGTGGCATTGGCCAGTCCTGACTTTTCCAGCAACACAACAGAATAACCGGCAGCCGCAGCGGCTTGTGCTACCCCTACACCCTGGATACCTCCACCGATGACACATATGTCGACCTGTTTTGTCATGGCTTATCCTTTAAGTCATTCAGTGCAGTTAACATTTCTTTTATCTGGAATGTCTCTACTAGCGTAACACCTTGCTGATGTACCTCGATCGCTTTTACAGGATCGATACACTCATACACCGCTAATTGGCAACCTGGATTATCCGGACAGACAAGCTGCCCCTTTGCCGGTAAGTCATCTATATCCGTAAACAGATAACGGGGTTTTAGTTTTTTGATGAGCGGGTTGTTTCGTTCATCCCATCGATCAAATACAGCACCCAATTGATAGTCAGATCGTTGTTGGATTGCTAACAGGGCCTCCAATGAATAAGAGATTATCACTGCCTGCTCCTTGATCGGACTCAATGCAGTTAAGACTTTGTCTAAGAATAGATCTATCCCATGTGCATCCAGGCCCTGGCGTTTGAGTTCAACAAAGGCCGTTACTTCCGGTACAGTTTGTAAATATGACACCACCTGTTCCAGGCTCGTGATGCTATTATCTGCAAAGGCGTCTGCAAACTTTCCTGGCTCAGAGACTGGCAGTGCCTGCAACTGAGACAAACTTTGCTCATGAATAGTACCTGGCACGCCACACATGCGTTGCATATCCCGATCATGAAACAATACCGGCACCTGATCTGCGGTCATCAACACATCGAATTCAATAAAGCGGGCACCCGCCTCAACCGCCGCCTGGACAGCCAACAAGGTATTCTCAGGATATTTATGGGCATAGCCACGATGGGCTACCAGTTGCGGAATCGATAAAGGCATAACTATCTTGTAGTTTTAAAAATTGAATATTATAAATATCTATAAAGTCTAGTGGCTAAAGAGTAAAAGAAAAGTAAAATTAGCCCATTAACTATCACATCGCAAAGAGAAACATTATGTCCGAGTTACCCGAAACCGCCCAGGCTGAATCCATTATCAAAGACTGGCTGACAGCCATTGTCGATACGGCCAGTGAACGCGATCATAGTACGCATATGAACCTGATCTCGAAAAAAGTTAACCTGGTCGGCGTGCCGGGATTTGATAGTATTGGCTTCGATGATTGGGCAAACCAGTGTCAACATGAATTTGAAATTGAATTGATAAGCGATATTCAGTATCAGGGGCTTAAGATCCGTGCGGCAACTGACTCACGTATTATGTTTATCACCCATGAGACGATTATCGCCAGTGATGGCACAAAAAAACAGCAGGGTGTTGAATGCCTGCTTGAGTTAGAAGATGATGGTATCTGGCGTTTAACACAACAGCGCATTATGAGTGACGATGAAACAGCCCATTACTTATCATAAGTGTGAGTAGCGTAGTCTATAATTTTAGACATACCTTTTTGATTTCATCATCCCTTGAATAAAACGCTTTTATCAGAGTAGTTAAATAATGACGCAGACCCTTCCTGTAGTGATGTGCTTTTCCGGGCTGGACCCCACCGGTGGTGCCGGCATCCAGGCCGACATTGAAGCTATCTCAAGCATGGGCGCTCATCCTGCTCCAATCGTAACCGCTCAAACTGTACAGAACACCCAGGATATTATTCGTTTTGAGTGTACCGATCCCATGCTACTGGTTGAACAGGCACGAGCTGTTCTGGAAGACATGGAAGTCAGCGCATTTAAACTAGGCATGCTGGGTGATACCAGTGTTATTGAGGCCGTACACAGTATTCTAAACGACTACCCGGATCGCCCCGTGCTGTTTGACCCAGTGCTTGCAGCAGGTGGCGGCAACGAGCTGGCTGATGATGACAGCATTCAAGCCATGCGCAGTCTGATCTTACCTCTCACTACAATCCTTACACCAAACAGCATTGAGGCGCGCAAGCTTGCACCAACAGCAGATACCCTGGCAGCCTGTGCAAGTGCCTTACAAGATGATGGTTGTGAGTTTGTACTGATTACAGGCACACATGAAAAAGACGAAGATGTCATTAACACGCTTTACAATAATCACCGCGTAATGGAGACGTTTCACTGGGAACGTCTCGAACATGAATATCATGGCTCAGGTTGTACCCTGGCAGCCAGTATTGCTGGTCTGCTTGCGCATGGGCTTGAGCCATTCACTGCTATCAATGAGGCGCAAAACTACACCTGGCAGTCACTGGAAGCGGCTTATCCACTTGGTAAGGGACAGTGGATGCCTAACCGCTTTTTCTGGGCACGTGATGATGAACAAGACTGATCGCCTAAAGGGTCTGTATGTCATTACGGATCGTCCAATGTGCCTCGAGCGTTCTATGTCAGTCGACAAGCTTGTCGCTCTTGCGATCACGGGGGGGGCACGGATTATTCAATACCGTAACAAACAATCCCCTCATGCGGTACGACTGTATGAGGCTGAGATCCTCGCCAGGCTCTGCAAGCAGCTCGATGCGCTGTTATTAATTAACGACGACGTTGATATTGCCGTTGAGGTAAATGCCGATGGCGTACATCTTGGTCAGCAAGATATGGATATTAAAGAGGCCCGTGCACGCCTTGGTAACGACAAAATTATCGGCATAACCTGTCATAACGATATGAAGCTGGCCCTTGAAGCCGAACAGGCCGGCGCCGATTACGTCGCGCTGGGTCGATTTTTTGGTTCAAGCTCCAAGCCCTCTGCCCCCCCTGCCTCGCTGGACACTTTACATCAGGCGGTCAATGAACTTTCAATCCCGGTTTGTGCGATTGGTGGTATTACTCCTGAGAATGCACCCAAGCTCATCGAAAATGGGGCACATATGTTAGCGGTTATCAACGGTGTATTTGGTACCTGGAATGTCACACAGGCCGCCAAGGCTTACACTAAGTTATTCGAAAACTGAAACCACTGCCGGCCTATTAAACAATTCCGCCTCAGAAGAGAGTCGCCATTACGCGCCAAGATGGTTTATGATCACTGTCTTAGCAAGACACAACCAAGCTACAACACAGACATTTAGTAAATAGGAAAAGTCAGGTACGCACTATGAGCCGATCAGAAGAATTATTTCAACAAGCCAAAATTAAAATCCCTGGTGGAGTTAACTCACCGGTTCGAGCCTTCAAAGGCGTCGGTGGTGATCCCATATTCTTCAAACGTGGCCAAGGCGCCTATTTATATGATGAAGACGATAAACAGTATATTGACTACGTCGGATCCTGGGGGCCACTCATTGTTGGCCATGTTCACCCAGAGGTAATCACTGCTGTCAAAGACGTCATGCAAAATGGTCTAAGCTTTGGTGCACCGACTGAACTTGAAATAAAAATGGCTGAGAAAGTTTGTGAGATTGTGCCATCAATGGATCAAGTGCGCATGGTCAGCTCCGGTACCGAAGCCACCATGAGTGCGATTCGTCTTGCGCGTGGCCATACCGGACGTGACAAGATCGTCAAGTTTGAAGGCTGCTATCACGGACATGCAGATTCATTGCTGGTGAAAGCAGGTTCAGGCGCGTTAACATTAGGTGTACCGACTTCACCAGGCGTCCCTGCCGATTTAGCACAACATACTTTAACGCTGCAATACAACGATATCGACATGTTACGTGAGACCTTTGCGAGCATTGGCGATCAGATCGCCTGCATCATCGTCGAACCCATTGCAGGTAACATGAACTGCGTACCACCAGTGCCAGGATTTCTTGAAGCACTGCGAGAAGTATGCGACCAACATGACAGCGTCTTAATCTTCGACGAAGTCATGACCGGCTTTCGTGTTGCCCTGGGTGGAGCACAACAACTCTATGATGTGAAACCAGACTTAACCACTCTCGGCAAGGTTATTGGAGGTGGCATGCCCGTCGGTGCCTTTGGCGGCAAACTAGAAATAATGGAAAAGATTGCACCTACCGGTCCAATCTACCAAGCCGGTACACTGTCAGGTAATCCTGTCGCCATGGCCGCAGGACTAAAAACACTTGAACTCATCAGTGAACCCCACTTCTATAGCCGACTATCTGATAAAACCCAACAACTGACCCAAGGACTAAAAGAAAAAGCCGACAAAGCCGGCATCCCGCTGACAACCAACACAGTCGGTGGCATGTTTGGCGTATTCTTTAGTGAAGAAGAAAAGATTACAAACTTCGCACAAGTCAGTGAATGCAATCTTGAACGTTTCAAAACCTTCTACCACGGCATGTTAGATAACGGCATCTACATGGCACCTTCTGCATACGAGGCAGGTTTTGTCTCCAGCATGCACAGCGATGAAGATATTGAAGATACGATAGCGGCAGCGGCGAAGGTTTTTGCTACTTTATAATTTTTTATATACTTCTTTTTCGCTTCGCTAAAGTTTGTGTTGTTTCGCCCCACCGGGGCGACCTACTTTCTTGTATCGACAAGAAAGTAGGCAAAGAAACTCTCCCCCGTTGCGGGTGTAATCCGTGAGTTTTAGTATTTTTTGCCCTGTCCGGTTTTGATTCGCATCCATGCTCAGCAAAACCAGGCTCGCCTTCCCTGGCTCGCGCTATATTTATTTCTTCAAAAAACAACAAAACTCACACACCCACACATGGGGGATATTTTGCTCACATCAAGCTTAGAGAATAACTCTAGACAGTTTTGCACTGTGCTTGCTAAGTGAAAATAACTCCATGCGCTGGCTACGAGAAGAAATTGGCTGCAACGCAAGTAAGGCCCGTCAGGGGCGAGCCAAGGAAGGCGAGCCTGCGCGTTGAGGCAGGTTAGCACATGGAATGTGCTTACGTCGCGGGAGCACAGGGATGAGCGGAGCGACGCCTAGATGGTTTGCACCGCTCTCGGCCATCCATGGCCTTCGCGGTGTAAGTGCATCCATGCACTAATCTTTTGTCTCTTTCTTTTTGGACAAACAAAGAAAAGTATCTCGCCTGAGCCACGCAGTGGCGGGCGAAAGCATTTAAAAAACATGGAAGTTAATAAATAAGAAAAAAACTAACCAACTTCCGATTGCTGCACCAACGAACTCAACTGCTCAAGTCGTAAAAACACATCTCCATGCTCTAATAACTCTTGTTTGAAATCCAATGGCATGGGCAGAAGTTCAACAAGTCGTGCGCTGATCCATTCGAGGTCGTCATAGTGGGGGGGCATGGTAGTGTAAGGTGGTTCAAGTTGGCTGATGATTTTTCTGAGTAGGCTGGCCATACCTTGGTATTGCTGTTGTATCTCTAAACGTGGCGTCTCTGGCAAGATGTCGACGGTGGCCATCGTCAGCTGATCAGGCATTACTTCGGTGTCAACTATTTCGAAACGCCTTGAGCCTCGCAGGGTAATACCCAGCAGGCCATCGCTACGTCGATTCCAGTATGAAATGGTACTGAGTGTTCCTATTTGGTAAGTATGCGCAGCTTCACCAATTTCATTTCCATCTTCGATCAGGATTACGCCTATCTCTGTATCGTGTTGTAAGCAGTCAGAGACCATATCTAAATAACGGGGCTCGAATATACGAAGCGGCAACACACCACCCGGGAACATGACCGTGTTGAGGGGAAATAATGGAACGCGCAATGACATGATTTTCTGCTACTACAAATTCTACCTAGTTAATACGACCAAACCGGCCACTCAATTCCGTGCATTGGATTAGACTACTACCTTCCAGCAACGGGCCATTTTTTCTATAGGTAAGGTTAGTTTTAGACCCTGATTGCGAACCGATCAAGGTAATAAGGTAGATAAAACTGACGTTAATCTTTCTCTTCACCCCAGCGGGGCATAAGTTCATGTTCTACTTGAAGTTGATCCAGGATTCTCGCCACAACAAAATCAACTAAATCATCAACTGATTCTGGTTTGTAATAGAAACCGGGGTTGGCCGCCAACATTGTGACGCCTATTTGTGCCAGTTTCTGCATATTTTCCAGGTGAATAGCTGAAAAAGGCGTTTCTCTTGGGACCAGTACCAGCTGCCTACCCTCTTTAATCATCACATCGGCTGCGCGTTCGATCAGGTTGTCACTCATGCCGTGGGCAATCGCGGCCAGGGTACCCATGGTGCAGGGACAAACCACCATGCTCTTTGCCGTATGCGAGCCGCTGGCCATTGGTGCCATCCAGTCTTCACGCCCAAATACCCTTACCTGATCTTGTTTCGCTTGATAGCGTTCAATAAAAAACTGAGCTAACTCGGTAGGACGTGCAGGGAGTTTAAGATCTGTCTCCATAGCAAATACCATCTGAGCTGCCTTGGAAAATATCAGGTCGACTTTATAGTCCGCGGCTAACAGACATTCGAGCAGACGAAGACCATAAAGTGCACCGGAGGCACCGGTAAAGGCAAGAATAATATGTTTCTGATTAATACTCATAATTAATTTTAGCTGGCTTCAATGGCATCGACCAGGCGTTGATGAAAATTCTCAAAACCACCGTTACTCATTATAATAATATGATCACCTTGTTGAGCTTCTGCTTGAACGTGTTTAATCATAGCCGATGTCTGGTCACTGACACTTAGTTTCTTTTCGATAGGCTTTAGTACTTCTTGCATCGACCAGTCTAACTGTGCAGGTTCAAAGACAAAGACTTTATCAGCTGCTGCCAGTGAATCTGCCAGTGCAGCGGCATGCACACCCATGCGCATGGTATTTGATCTTGGTTCTAGTACCGCAATAATGCGTGCACTCCCTACATGGTCACGCAGTCCTTGCAATGTTGTTTTAATCGCTGTTGGGTGGTGAGCAAAATCATCATAGACAGTGATCCCCTTTGGTATGCCGCGTATTTCCATACGACGCTTAATCCCTGTAAAGTCTTGTAAACTCTCTGCAGCATATTCAACCGAGACACCAACATGATGCGCTGCCGCAATCGCAGCCACAGCATTACTCACGTTGTGATCACCTAACAGGTGCCAGTTTACTTTTACAGGGGTTTCATTCCTAAATCTGACATAAAACTCGCTACCATCAGGATTAATTAATTCGACAGACCAATCGGCTTCGTCCCCGGTGGTTTGCCCGCCAATAGTCTGCTGGCCAGACCAACAACCTTGTGCAAGTACTTGCTTTATAGCTGTTTCGTTCTCAGGATAAATCACCAGCCCATTTCCCGGCACAGTCCTAATTAGATGGTGAAACTGAGTTTGAATAGCCTTGAGGTCAGCAAAGATATCGGCATGATCAAACTCAAGATTGTTCATAATAAGGGTACGTGGATGATAGTGAACAAACTTGGAACGCTTATCAAAAAAAGCCGTGTCATACTCATCTGCCTCGACAACAAAAAACGGTGTCTCACCTAGACGAGCGCTCTGTCCGAAATTAGCAGGCACACCACCGATTAAGAATCCAGGCGCCATCTTATTGTATTCAAGCATCCAGGCCAGCATGCTTGCAGTACTCGTCTTGCCATGTGTCCCTGATGCGGCCAACACCCACCGGTCTTGTAACACATGTTCGGCTAACCACTGCGGTCCTGATGTATAGCGCAAACCTTTTTCTAACACATACTCGACCGCGGGGTTGCCGCGTGTCATCGCATTACCTATGACAACTATATCGGGAACATCATCAAACTGAGAAACATCATAGCCTTCAAATAACTTTATACCTGCTGACTCAAGTTGAGTGCTCATTGGCGGATATACATTCTCATCACAACCCGTGACACGGTGACCTTGTGCTGCGGCAAGTTGAGCAATACCTCCCATGAAGGTTCCGCAAATACCAAGAATGTGTAAATGCATTATGTCGTGCCTGCTGGAATCAACAAGTTGGAGATAGAAATACTCAACACAAATAGCACCAGAGATAGCATGCCCGCATGCAAAAATGAAATTCCCAGACCAAACCGGAATATATGCATATAAACGGTTAAGTTCCAAAAAATTAGAAACATAATAAACAGTATGCCTATGATGGCCAGCCCAGATATTTCGTAATTAGAAGCAAAAATCAGTAGTAAATGAACCGGAATCGATAGTATCGATATCATTAGATCGATGCCATACATTGTCGTGATGGACTGTACAAATCGATTTTGGTGTCGATGCACAAAAAATATCAGATATACCATCAAAAATGACGCAATATTTACGGCCAGTAAATATCGGATAATGATGCTGACTTCTAGTGGTTCTTCTCGTGAACTCGGTAAAAGATAGGTTAGTAAATCAATAGTAAAGGTAGCCGCAATAAGAACTGCTAGCAAAAATACGGAGTATGGGACATCTTGCGGACCTTTTCTAAAAAGTGCAATCGAGATAAATAAACGTACAAGCTCCGACATGTAACAATAACCCAGCAGCAAAATATCTTGCAATTATATAAGCAATTACGTCATCATGGTATGAACATCCAGCCAATATTCAATTAAATTTACATGCCATGTCACAAGATCAAGACTCAGCAGCATTATCTGGTAACCAGTACATCGATACTCAGAAAGATTTGCAGGAATTTTGTCAGAAAATTGCAGACGCCGAGTATATTGCAGTTGATACAGAATTTGTGCGCGACAAAACCTATTACCCAAAGCTTTGCCTGATTCAAATTGCCAGCCCAACTGCAATTGCATGTATCGATCCGATTGCCTTAACAAATTTATCAGCACTCAAACCGATACTGGTAAACCCGGCACAGGTTAAAATTTTCCACGCCGCACGTCAGGATCTGGAAATATTATATGCAGATGTTGGAGTAATGCCGGATCCAATTTTCGATACACAAATCGCAGCAACCTTACTGGGACTGGGCGAACAAATCGGCTATGGCAATCTGGTGAAAGCTTGCCTGGATATTAACCTGACCAAACAACATGCACGTGCCGATTGGGAAAAAAGACCGTTGAGCAAAGCCCAGTTGGATTATGCAGCCGATGATGTTCGCTATTTAGTACAAATGTATCCAGCCATCATTGGAGATTTAGAAAAGCATGGCCGTCGTGATTGGTTAAATAAAGACTTTGAGGCATTAACCAATCCTGCTCTATATCAGGTTGAACTTTCGGAGCAGTGGCAACGTGTTTCTGGCAATCAAAAGCTACGGCGCAAACAATTGGCCGTGTTACAGGAACTCTGTATCTGGCGTGAACAAACCGCGATGGATAAAGACAAACCACGTAAGTGGATTTTAGCTGATAACAATCTGATCGCAATCGCAACACAAATGCCAAACTCGAAAGATAAGCTTGCCAGCATTCGCGGATTGAATAGCGCTATTATCGATAAACAAGGCAGCGCGATCATTAATGCTGTAACAAAGGCGTTAAATAAACCAGAGGATGAATGGCCAACGCCCAAAAAACGCAGACAATTGACCAAAAATCATGAAGCCACGATTGACGCACTGATGGCCATTGCAAAGTTAAAAGCCAACGAACACAGCATTAGTGTCGGGGCATTGGTCAATAAAAATGAGCTTGAAAAACTTGTTCTTGGTGAAACCGGTTTATCAATCCAGACTGGCTGGCGCTATAGCCTGGTAGGTGAATCTCTGGTACATTTTCTCGAAAATAAAGTATCCTTAACCTATATCAACAGCGAGCTTACTATCACTTAAGACGCATATGACAGCCACACTTTCATTTCCCTGGCGCAATCACAACGATTTTAAATTGTTGGTTGATAGCGAGAGTTTTTTCCCGGAAATGTTACATGCCATAGATCAGTCTGAATCTTTTATTTTACTCGAACAGTACCTGATCAAGTCAGGTACCGTTTTTGATATGTTTATCAGCTCTCTGACTATGGCAGCAGAGCGTGGAGTGAAAATCTATATCTTGTTTGACGATTACGGTGCAAACGGTGTAGTAAATGAAGATATCCAGAAGTTAAGCCGAAAAAATATCTACCTGGCGCACTACAACCCTTTCCGCTGGTCGCATCTATATAAGAGTATGCGCAGGAACCACCAAAAATTATTACTTATCGATGGTCGCACAGCCTTTGTCGGCGGCGCCTGCTTAAGTGATAATTATCAATTTAAACAACTTAATACCATGAGCTGGCATGATATCGTTATTAAGATTAAAGGTGAGGTCATCTATGATTGGTATTTAAGTTTTGAGAATATCTGGGTTCCCCTCAGTAATCAGTCACTGCCTGTCATAGAAAAAGAAACTTATAATACGTTTAATCAGCATGGCCGAGTTGTACTTGCACAGGGACCAGGTAGAAATCAGATCATCCGCTCAGCGATAAGAACAATAAACAAAAGCCAAAAAAAAATCTGGATAGCAACCCCCTATTTTCTGACAACACGCAAGCTGCGACATGCATTAATCAAGGCAAGCAAACGCGGTGTGGACGTGCGCTTGTTACTACCGGGGGCGATAAGCGATCACCCCTGGATCTCAAAGGCCGCCCGTCGTTATTACATGCGCTTATTAAAAAATGATGTGAAAATATTTGAATATCAACCCAGATTTATACATGCCAAGTTAATATTGTGTGATGACTGGGTATCTATTGGTTCAAGTAATCTGGATCGCTGGAATCAATTTTGGAATCTAGATGCAAATCAAACTGTAAGAGCTGATGCCCTATTGCAGCAGGCCAACAACATGTTTGTAACTGATTTTGCAGCAAGCAACCAGATCAAACTGGGACAATGGCAAAAACGCCCGGTGCTACAACGTGTGTCGGAATGGTGGTCGAGTTACATTGTAAGATTTATCCAGTGGTTGGTATATTTTTCCACTCGTATAAAGAACAAATCTCTCTAAATAAAAAAGGGGTTAGTATCTCTACTAACCCCTTTTCTTATTGCATCAAAGGCTACCGCCAATCTTAACGACGACGCGCCTTCTTCTTGGCCTTTTTCTTGGTTACCTTCTTCTTGGCCTTTTTCTTCGCCTTTTTCTTGGTTACCTTCTTCTTGGCTTTTTTCTTCGCCTTTTTCTTGGTCACCTTCTTCTTGGCTTTTTTCTTCGCCTTTTTCTTGGTTACCTTCTTCTTGGCTTTTTTCTTCGCCTTTTTCTTGGTTACCTTCTTCTTGGCCTTTTTCTTCGCCTTTTTCTTGGTCACCTTCTTCTTGGCTTTTTTCTTCGCCTTCTTCTTGGTCACCTTCTTCTTGGCTTTTTTCTTCGCCTTTTTCTTGGTTACCTTCTTCTTGGCTTTTTTCTTCGCCTTTTTCTTGGTTACCTTCTTCTTGGCTTTTTTCTTCGCGGCCTTCTTCTTCGTCTTCTTCTTGGTTACTTTTTTCTTAGTTGCTTTCTTCTTGGTCGCTTTCTTTTTAGTAGCCTTCTTCTTTGCAGTTTTCTTCTTCGTTGTTTTCTTTTTAGCTGGCTTCTTCGTTGGTTTTTTCGCTACTGCCTTTTCCGTAGCAGGTGCAGCTTCAGTATCTTCTGAAGGAAGACTATCCAAAACCTGACAAACACTGGCAAAAATAGAATCAATATCGCCAACGCCCTGTACCGAGCGCAATTTACCCTGGGCACGGTAATAATCGACCAACGGTGCAGTTTGCGCCTCGTAGACGCGTAAGCGATTACTAATCGTCGCTTCATTGTCATCAGAGCGTTGTGTTACTTGACCGCCGCATTTGTCACAGACACCATCCACACGTGGTGGATTAGTGTGGACATTGAACATTTGACCACATGACCCGCAGGTACGACGTCCTGTTAAGCGCTGCATTAAGATATCAAAATCAACATCGATCAAGAGTGATGTTTGCAGAGGCTTACCCATGCCTTGTAAAAGCTTATCAAGCGCCTCCGCCTGTGGGATGTTGCGTGGAAAGCCATCGAGAATAAAACCTTTCTGTGCATCAGAGCGTGACAGACGTTCCTGAATCATGCCTAACACGATGTCATCAGAGACCAGTTGTCCTGCATCCATTGCCGCCTTAGCGCGGATACCCAGATCAGAACCCGCAGCAACAGCTTCACGCAGTAAGTCACCGGTAGAAATCTGGGGAATGCCGTACTTCTCGATGAGCAGTTTGGCTTGTGTGCCTTTGCCCCCGCCTGGGGCACCAACTAATACAATTCTCATTTTAATTATCACTCCATTCCGGTTATTGCTGATGTCTTTGACATTCTTTATTTATCGGTGCGACTGTGTCACAAAACTTTCACTATGTAACAACGCAGAAGCGTAAAACTAGTCCCTCATGTAAAACAAGTCAATGCTATGCATCGACAAATTAGTTATCAATTTCGGAATTGCACCTTGAAAGTGCGAAAAAAAGAGTATCAAATAATTCATGTTGCAAAATTTCACTACATGTTTTTCTAATATAGATTTCATGACTTCAATTTGTGACGTGTATCAAGCCTCTAACAGCAACAACTCACTATATAAATACAGCGTGAGAACCTCGCATCCGGATACGAGGCCCTCGCGCGCTCCTCAACAGAAATACAGTGGCCCAAATTGTCTCCTTACAGCGTCAGCTAAACCTGGAGAATTACATCTGGCCGACCCTGGCTTTGTACACCCAAGCCCACAAGGGACCGAGGCAATGAATTAGGCCATTTCTTGGAAAATGACTATATTATTATTTTAGAAACGGTCTGAGCTGGGCGGGACTAGCCACAAGGTGATATTGTGGTGAAAAAATCAACGAAATCCATTTACAAGTCACCTATGACTGTTAGAATACGCGCCTTTTCAACAACCCACCCCGGAAGCATAAAGGTTAATCAGCTATGAATCTCGATCGCGTCGGCCCCGGCAAAGACATACCTAACGATTTCAACGTCATCATTGAAATTCCATCACACGCAGACCCCGTAAAATACGAGGTTGATAAAGAAACCGGTGCCATGTTTGTGGACCGCTTTATGAACACAGCAATGCATTACCCCTGTAACTACGGTTACATCCCACATACGCTTTCAGAAGATGGTGATCCGGTTGATGTACTGGTTGTTACCCCCGTACCGCTTATCAGTGGTTCCGTTATCCGCTGCCGTGCGGTAGGTATCTTAAAGATGACCGATGAAGCCGGTCCTGATGGGAAATTACTGGCTGTGCCCATCGACAAACTCTGTGTCCTGTACCGTGAGGCAAAACAGCCGGAAGACATGCCACAGCAACTTCTCTCACAAATCCAACACTTCTTCGAACACTACAAAGATCTCGAGGAAGGCAAATGGGTCAAGATTGAGGGTTGGGGTGACGTGAGCGATGCAGAAGCAGAAATCAATGACGCAATCACGCGCTTCAATGACGCGCCAGAAAAACCCTTCTTCTGATTCATGAAAGTCTGCATCGTATCGGATAGTCACGACAATCGTGCACTGCTTGCGACAGCTGTGCACGATGCAAAATCCAGGGGTGCAGAAGTAGTCCTGCATTGTGGTGATGTGATTGCCCCTACCACACTTCGTGGTTTGCCTCCGATTGGTCTACCAGTCCACGTAATTCACGGTAACAATACGGGTGACCTGGTCAACATGCATGCGCTCATGAAGACCTTTCCTGACAGTATTCATTACCACGGCCAGGATGCGGTGCTAGAAATGGCCGGTCGACGCATTTTCCTGGTTCACTACCCACACTATGCCAGTGCCATGGCGCTCACAGGTGACTATGACCTGGTTTGCTGCGGCCATGACCACCGTTTTTTAGTTGAGCAAATCAAAACGATTAAGGGCACCGAGACCACGCTGGTCAACCCAGGTACTGTGGGTGGTATTGGTAAGCCGCCAACCTACGTCATTGGTGATCTCGAGAAAATGGAATTCGAGATCCACAGCGTACCTACCGAACATCCTGTTATTAACAACACCGATCCGGTCACGCCGCATAAGTAACTAACGGCGGCTCTAGCTTGTGCATCATACAGGCCAGGATTACACTCTAGTTACAAACCCGTTTTCACATTCAGGCAGGTCATGCGGATCACTAGACTTCTGATTATTGCCATTATCGTTGGCAGTATCTATTTCTATGTAAAACAGCACTCGGTAAATTCCAGCGGCTGGCAAACGATCTCTATTGCAACACCAAATACGATACCGTTAGCAACGATAGAGTTCCCACAGCGCCCAGTCTCCAAGACCTTTCAAAGAAACATAAGCTCGTTAGGCAAAATCGAATTTACAACCTACCAGGCCGTCGATGACAAACACTTATTTATCGTGCTTGCCGTATCCAGTATTGAAAAAGATATTAAGCAAAAAAATATTCAAGCGCTTCAACAGGCTATTCATGCGATTAACGACACAAGCCTGTCGACAATAAGCCATAAACAGGCTTTCGTTCAGCAGTCGTATCAGGGAATAGAATATAAGGCGAGCAATGACAGCGGCAGTGAAGCATGGTGTCGTACCATTAAGAATGGCAATCAGTTGCTCTCAGTAATTTATACAAGTAGCACGTCCGTCCTGGACATAGGGCCACGCGACAGGTTCTTTAGATCGCTCAAGTTATAAGCGTCAACTTTGAACTTTACCCGGTGTATTTTTCTCGACCCAACGGGTGTTGCCATCTGTCAGGGTTTCTTTCTTCCAGAATGGCGCCTTCGACTTAAGTGCTTCCATGATGAATTGATTTGCCTCGTAGGCATGCGCACGATGCGCAGCCCAAACTGTTACCAGGACAATGGTATCAGCCAGTTTAATCTGCCCGACCCGATGCACGAGCAGGACATCGAGAATATCCCACTGCTGCATCGCCTGTTTAGCAATGCCGTCTAAAAACTTTTCCGTCATACCGGGATAGTGTTCCAGCTCCATTTCCGATACTGATTCCGATTCATTGAAATCACGCATCCGACCGAGAAAAACGACGTTGGCACCATGCGCGCCAGCAAGCTCGGGATGACTGTTCTCATACTCTTTGATCACGCTCCAGGCATCGATTGTTTTATCGGTCACTTCGATATGCATCTTAGCCACCTGTCACCGGTGGAAAGAAGGCAACCTCATCGCCATCAACGACCTGTTGATCTTTATCGACATATTCCATATTCACGGCAATCAGCACATTGCTCTCGAGTGTCTCCTGGCCGGTTGCTTGTTGCCATACTTTTAGAGCTGTTAAGTCAGCATCTTTAGCATCAACGAGAGCCTCCGGCTTACCGACTCTTTCTCTCATGCTGGCAAAGAATTTAACCTGTATGCTCATGCAAAAATACGTCTCTAATTATCTCATTGGCCTGTACGGCAGGAATTTCAACTGTGTTAGTATTATTTTAACCTAGCCGACCTGGTGTGGATACTAGGGTATTCGCAGGCTTTCCTACCAACACTTAAAAGAGCCGCTATGAGCAAACTCACTCACTTCAATCAAGATGGTAATGCCCATATGGTGGATGTGGCCGCTAAAGACATCAGCCACCGTCGCGCCATCGTCTATGGCCAGATCCAAATGCAGGCATCGACGCTGCAAATGATTCAAGCCGGCGAGCATAAAAAAGGGGACGTGTTGGGAATCGCCCGTATTGCCGGAATCATGGCTGCGAAAAAGACTTCGGACCTTATTCCGCTTTGCCACCCACTGATGTTGACCCATGTCCAGGTGGATTTCGAGATTAATGAGGCTGAAACAGGAGGTGGTATGGCCAGTATTGACTGCTGGGCCACAGTTGAGACTGATGGCAAAACGGGGGTAGAGATGGAAGCACTCACCGCCGTGCAGATCGCCTTACTCACTATATATGACATGTGTAAAGCCGTAGACCGCGGTATGGTGATGACCGATATCCGGCTGCAAGAAAAGCTGGGGGGGAAATCAGGCCACTGGCAACGGACCGACTAGCGCCTGGACCTGAATAAGCCCTTACGATTAAGCCCGTTTGTGCTCAGAACTAATAATAAAGGCGCGTTTTCGTCGATCGTTAGTACGACGTCGATCAACCGTCACCAGCTGTTTATTCACATCTTGAAAAGGCGTGGCAGGCATCATCCCGCCCTTGCGACGGTCCGATCGAGAACGCCGTTCAAGGCTGGATTCTGGTGAAAGTAAAATCTTGACCAGCATGACAATACCAATGAACAAGGCTATCGCAAGTAACACAGGTAAACTTATAAATTGTTCCATAATAGTGTTTTCCATTACATCTAACTGCTTACAGAAAAGCGCGGTTGTCGTTACAACCCTGACTATAATTCTGGCGTCATTCCACTGTATTGTTTGTAACATTAACAATATAGAACAAAATTTGTTCTGGAGAGCGTCACATTTTGAATTTATTTACAATTTCAACTGCTCTAGAATTCAAGCATGAGAAATGTGTCGGCTCCTAAAACACAGGAAGAATTGCTACAGCGCATCCACAATATAGCCGGGTACACGCTTACTGAACTCTCTGAGCAGCAAAACCTGACTGTCCCAGCAAACCTGCAGCATGCTAAGGGCTGGGCAGGCCAACTTATCGAAAACTGTCTGGGCGCCAGTGCGGGATCCAGGGCCGAACCCGACTTCCCCGAACTCGGGATAGAACTGAAAACCATCCCGCTAACGGCAGCAGGCCAACCCAAGGAAACCACCTACGTCTGTACCGTGCCTCTAAGCGGCGAGATGACCCTTGAGTGGGAAAACTCCTGGGTAAGACGAAAACTCAATCACGTACTGTGGTTACCCATCGAGGCCGACCCCAATATCCCCATAGGAGAGCGGCATATTGGTAACGGCCTGCTCTGTCACCTGACCGAACAACAGGATCAGATCCTGAAACAGGATTGGGAAGAACATATGGAGTTGATCGTAACCGGGCGCGTCGATGAAATTAGCGCCCACCATGGGACTTACCTGCAAGTGCGTCCCAAAGCAGTGAATAGTCATGCGCTAAGAGAAACAACCAACGAACAAGGCGAGATTGTTAAAACATTGCCGAGGGGATTTTATTTGCGTACCACATTTACCTCAGAGGTTCTTAGCCAACACTTCGTGGTCTGACAATTAGACAGACAGGTGCCCTCGTTAAGTTTCCATTCAGTTAATATTGCATAGGCTGCACATCTGGATACGTATTAGAATTAATACCAGCTAAAACAAATAAATAAGATAGATTTTTACCGGCATCAAACCGGGCTTTTAGAATTTTTTGACAAGTAGAGGGGAAAGACATGTACACCAGAAGAAATATTCTCAGTTTATTTCTACTACTTACCATCGCGGCTTTATCAGGTTGTGTTGCAACTACCGCCACCATTTCGAGTGTCACTGAAATAAAACCCGGCCAGGGAATCGTCACACTTCGCATGACTAGCAACATCAGCGGTCCACTTGTCTCTGGATCTCGTTGGGTGGGCATTGATGTAAAGCGTATTGACAAAAAGAAAAAAACCGAAGATGAAGCTGATGAAATCTATACGATTAGCAGGGCAACAACCGGTAGTATGCGTAGCGCAATTTTTCTTGGCGCCTTACCCGCCGGCCAATATAAGTTTGTAAAACTATCCAGTGGCAGATTCTATGTCGACATTAAAGATGAATTACCCAGCTTCCATGTGAAACCAGTTAAAACAACCTACTTAGGAACATTGATCGATCACCCAGAATACAATATGGCATTTAGCGGTTCCCTTTATTTTGCTGTCGATCCACGTGAAGACAATATGTTGCAAATTTTACGAAGTGAATTTCCTAAAATTGGCAGCGCGTTTACTACACCTCTGCTTGGCTGGGATAGTCAATTTAAGGCCAAAGGTCCATTCGTCACTCTCGACCTGGTAAAAAATAATACCGCCATGCTTAACAAACCCGTCGGTAACGACCGCGGTGAAATTTTTGTTGGCAGCATGTTGGGCCAGATACTAAAACGCGATACAAATGGTCGCTGGACACAACTGGACACCGGATCAATTCACGAAGTCATTAGCGTCTCACCCATTGACAGTAAAACACTGATAGCCGGTGGTGATGCTGGATTATTCGTAGTCAGTAACGATCAGGGTAAGAGTTGGAAAAACCTGCCACCCATACCAGTACGCGGTGCCATCTTTTTCACCGGCCGTGATAGTACCGGTAAGTTCTATGCCGTCACCCGTCGTGCCAATAATGCCATCCTCTTCACCTGTGATGATATCTATAAAGGTAACTGGCAAAAACTGCGCGAGTTCAAACTTGAGCGAGGCTGGAACGTACCCTGGTCGGCTGCCGAAGTGAACCTGATCGATGATCAACTATTCATGGCCATGCCACCGCATAACTTCCATGGATACAACATCGCAACGAAAAAATGGCACGACAGTCTTGCTCCGTTTAGTTGGACCGGCCAAGTTAAAATGTTACAGGGCGGCATGACATATGCCGTTGGTACCGCCGGTATTCTAAATAGTCTGTTTGTCTCACCGGACTACGGTAAAACCTGGTCTGAGCTTGACACCTCAACCCGCTCTGCTAATCCGATCTTTGTCGATCCAAGCAATGGCTATATGACACACTCAAAGGCGATCAGCATTATTGCAGCACAATATGAGCAAGTCTTGCACCGCACAGAGGATGGCGGCAAGACCTGGCAAGAGATGGGGCTCTTACCCAGTAAATTCTATAATGGTTTATTTGCTACAGGTAAGAACTCCCCGCTATTCATGACCACATCTGACGGCACCATTTATGCGACTACTGACTATGGTAAAACATGGAAAGCTGAAAGAACAAATGTATTAGTTTATAACGCAAAAAAAAATAAATAGTAGTCATAGACGATATTAGTCAGGGATAGAACAAAGACATTAACCAAGGGATGGGGTAATAAGTATGCAAATCATAATTAAGGCATTTTCTTTACTACTGTGTACAACCTTATTACTAGCTGGATGTATAGGTTACCCTATTTCCGAAGAGGTATCGGAGTTTGAACATAGTGGTGACATTGCTGGGACAAAATCCAACGCCGATGAAAAAATAGTCGGCGTTGGTATTGCTTACGGTACGCAATGGGTTTTATCCGCCGAAGGCCCAAGAAGACAAGTCAATCGCATTTCTTCCGAATATGAGTATTATCTCGATAAAAAAGGTTCAAGAATGCCGTTACCATTTTTAAATATTGGTAACAAACAAGCGCGTTGGAACGTTTTTGCGAACATCAACAATCGCTGGTTTGCGGTTAACGTTGATGCAAATACCAGCCAAATTTTAGTTATCCAGTTTGATTCTCATGGTGATGAAATATCACATGACATTAACGTCGCTCACACAGGAGCGATATCAGAGATGTATCTTGAAAGGGAAACCAACTATCTTGTATGGAAAGAAATTAACAATGGCTACCATCAATACTCACTAATTACACGAGAAAAAAGCCCGTATAATAAAGCCAGCTCTCCAGTAACGGATAAGAGCTTGATTAAGATGCCAGGGATTGAACCAGGTTACGATGACATTGAATTTTCTGACGTCGTCAAACCACATGGTGATCGGAGCCGCTATTCACGTGCCCACAAATTGTTTGAAACCAAATCTATTAAATTTTTGCGCCAAGGATCTGACTCAAGGTATTACCAAGAAAGATGGGCGGTAGCGCTCAATCCCAATACACCAAAGGGGTTGCTAGAAAAGCTCTCGTATGACTCCTCATATTACGTAGCCAATGCGGCAAAAAAGCGGCTTGCAAGTACGAAGCAGGAATAAGAATATTTTTAGTTGATATCAGGGTACAGCTCATCTAAACCAACAGAAAGACCATTCTCCAAAACGATACGTGCATGAAACCGTCTTAACTGCCGGGGTTCATGAACACCACACGAGTGAGCAATGATCCCTACTTCATTTTCTATATTATTATGGTAGTTGCTTACACGTACCGATTTGTGTGCAGGGTTAAGACCTTTTTGTAGTCGTGTATTGTGAGTCGTGATACCGGTGGGACAAGTATCTTTATTACACTGCATCGCCTGTATACAACCAAGTGAAAACATAAATCCACGTGCAGAGGTTATGAAGTCGGCTCCCATGCATAAGGCCCAGGCGACCTCAGTCGGCGTAATCAATTTTCCTGAACAGACTACTTTGACACGCTGACGAAGACCATGTCGCGTTAATGCATCGATGACTCGCGGTAGACTTTCTCTTAACGGTAAACCAACATCATCCATCAAAGACATCGGTGCTGCGCCCGTGCCGCCGTCGGCACTATCGATGGTGATAAAATCAGGTGCTGCTTTTTCTCCACGATTATTGATGGCCTCACACAAAGAATCCAACCAGCCATAGGCGCCAATCACTGCTTTAAAGCCAACCGGTTTTCCGGTGACACGTCTTATGCGTTCAATCATATCCAGCAAATCATCAACCGAGTCAATATCAGGATGGCGGTTAGGACTTATAGAGGCTGTATAAGGTTTAATCCCCCTTATCTTTGCTACCTCTTCCGTGACTTTAGCCGCCGGTAATATACCGCCCTTGCCAGGCTTAGCACCCTGACTTAACTTTAGTTCAAACATGCGCACCTGAACATGCGCCGCGACTTCTTTTAACTTGTCATCATCTAACTCTCCGGCCTGGTTACGCACACCATATTTTGCAGTACCTATTTGGTAAACAAGATCAGCGCCGCCTTCCAGGTGATAAGGCGACAATCCCCCTTCACCGGTATTCATCCAGCACCCCGCTTTATATGCACCTTGCGATAGTGATAGCACTGCGGGTCGTGATATCGCTCCGTAACTCATGGCTGAGATATGAAAAAACTTATCTGTCGTATAGGGTTGCTGACAGTGTGGACCAATCTCGACAGAATGCGTCGACGTCGCATCCGCTTCTAATGTGGGAAACGGGCAATTTACAAATAACACGGTACCGGTCGGTCGCAGGTCACGGGTAGAACCAAATGC
>Ga0316205_10001074_pt1 | contig 38431 bp, 31 predicted proteins | sample 3monthpyrite_MG_FD_204941 | JGI IMG/M metagenome (GOLD analysis project Ga0316205, IMG submission 204941) | Microbial mat bacterial communities from mineral coupon in-situ incubated in ocean water Damariscotta River, Maine, United States -... | ecosystem: Environmental > Aquatic > Marine >...
CACGTAGCCCTGGTGGAGATAGTCGAATTTTCATGAACTCCTGTATCGGTTGTCATACCGGCATGGATCCTTTAGCACAAGCCTTTGCCTATTATGAATGGACTTATCCAACCGACCAGCCAGATAACGGTCAGCTCACATTTGATTCAACTTCACGTCCGGTTGATGTGAATGATCCGTCAAAAGGAACCACCCGGGCACAGCCGAAATATCTGATTAATTCAAGTAACTTCGAGTATGGCTATGTGACACGCGATAACAGTTGGGAAAATTACTGGCGTGATGGCCCTAACGCGGTATTGGGTTGGTCTGGATCTTCATCAAGTGGCATAGGTGCTAAATCCATGGGAGCGGAGTTAGCTAACAGTGAAGCGTTTACCAGCTGTCAGGTTCGAAAAGTTTTCAAAACAGTGTGCTTTAGAGATCCAATGAGCAACGCTGCTGATCGTACAAAAATTAATGAGATCGTCACAACTATTGGTGTAGGTGCCGTCAATATGAAGCAAATCTTTGCGGAAACTGCTTCGTATTGTAAGGATGGAAGTGCTTACTAGTATCAATAGAAAATAGGGAATAACGCATTTAATCATTGCGCAATAGGCTCGTAACAGGTTTGTGGAGAATTAGGATGATAAAAATACTAACAGCTGACAACATAAGGTCCTACAGACCAGGGGAGACCATTAAGCCATGGCTTCAATGGTTTGGCTTTGGTGTGCTCAGCGTAACTTTACTCGCAGGTTGTGGCGGTGGCGCTAGTACCGAGAGTAATGTCAATCCGCAAACGCCTGTGTTGCAGACTTATACGGGCAACCCTGCTGAAACAGCTGATATTCGAGATTTCCAAACCGGTTTTTGGGAAAATTTAAGAGCAGATAATCGTTGCGGTTCATGTCATGATCCTGCGTCAGCCACTGCTCAGGCGCCTTACTTTGCACGTAATGACGATGTTAATGCAGCGTATCGTTCGATTATGGATGATACTAATCCTAGTAGTCCTGTGAGCCTCGATAGTACAACCAGTGTTGCTTTTATTGATCGTTCGCAAACCTCTCAATCATTTTTTGTTGATAAAGTTCGTAACCATAATTGCTGGTTAGGGCCTTCAGAAGGCAGTGTTTGTTCAGACATCGTTAATGCCTTTATTGATTCCTGGTTAGGTAGCTCGGGCTCCGGTTCAACCAAGACCATTCAGCTAACAGCGCCAGAAAACCTGGTTGACCCAGGCGCGAGTAAAAACTATCCGGATAACGATGCTGATGGTGTTACCAGTTTTACATCGCTTCCTGCTCCTTCAACCAGTCTGCATGGTTTACTGAGTACCCATTGTGTAGGTTGTCATGTGAGTTCCTCGCGTACTCCGCAAACACCGTTTTTTGCAGAAAGTGATGCTACTAAGGCTTATGAGGAGCTAAAAGGCGCGCAGAAAATTGATCTGGATAACCCGGACAAATCTCGTATTGTCGTCAGGTTACGTGAAGAATCTCATAATTGCTGGACGCCCGCTAATTGTGATGGTGATGCACAAGAACTTGAAGATGCAGTGACAGCTTTTGCAGCAGGTTTAACGGAAACTCAGGTGGCCGCAGATCTTAAGTTCAGTAAAGCACTTAAGTTATCAGATGCCATTGTGGCTAGTGGTGGTGATCGCTTTGAAAATAATGTTGTCGCATTATACGAATTTAAACGTGGCACCGGTAGTATTGCCTATGACACTAGCGGTATTAGTCCTGCGATGGATTTGTCCCTGAGTGGTGGTGTGGGTGACTATGGATGGGTACGTGGTTATGGTGTCGACTTTAAGGGTGTTGCCAAGGCACAAGCCAGTGTTACCAGTAGTCGGAAACTCTATAACTCAATTAAAGATATCGGTGAGTACTCAATTGAAGCCTGGGTTGTTCCTGCTAATGTAACTCAGGAAGGGCCTGCACACATTGTCAGTTACATGGGTACAGGTGATACGCGTAACTTCACCTTGGGGCAAACTTTATATGAGTATGATTACCTGAATCGTACTAATGTTACGACAGGCGATGGTGCGCCCGCTACATCTACTCAAAATGAAACACTGCAAGCCACATTACAGCATGTAGTTGTCACTTTTGATCCAGTTGAGGGTAAGAAAATATTCGTCAATGGCGAACTGAAGGAAACGGATGCCAGTTCTGTAGGAACATTGGTGAACTGGGATAGCAATCAAGCCTTTGTACTGGGTAATGATCAGGGTCGTACCAACTCCTGGGCAGGAAAATTGAGATTGGTCGCTATTCATAATCGTATCTTGACGCCTGCACAAATAACTCAAAACTTTGATGTGGGTGTTGGCGCTAAATTCCTGATGTTATTCAGTGTCAAGGAACATACGTGCCCTGGTAATACGAACGACAATGAGTGTAGTGACTTTATTATGTTTGAAGTGAGTGAATATGATAATTACAGTTACTTGTTCACTAAACCAGTATTTATACGTCTGAGTTCAGATTCGCTTGCGACAGATATTGATATCAAGGGCATGCGTATCGGTATCAATGGTAAAGAGGTATCAGTGGGTCAGGTTTATAAAAATCTGAGTAAAACTGTCAGTACCTCTGATGATATCCGCGCTGGCGTTTCGCTCTCTGATCTTGGAACTATCGTTTCCAGCCAAAAAGGTGCCGATGGAGATGAGTTCTTCTTAACCTTTGAGCAAATAGTGGCTGTATCGACTCATGATTATTCTGATCCGGCTCCAACAGCTGTTTTAGTTGATCCGTCAGAAGGTGGGCTGGATGCCAGGCCGGTTGACTCTGATATAGGTGTACGTACCTTTGATGAGGTTAATGCAAGTATGCTTGGTATGACGGGTGTTGACCCCTATGCGGGCAGTTCTCCCAACAGGTTGATCGACCAGTATAATGTCCTTCAGCAACAATTACCGGCTGTTGAAAATATTACAGGTTTCCTGTCTGCTCATCAGATGGGTATCGCCCAACTATCGATAGCTTACTGTGATGCACTGGTTGAGGATTCTGGCAAGCGAGATACGTTCTTCGGCGCGGGCTTTGGTTTCAATTCTAATCCAGACGCAGCTTTTGGTAGTGGTGATTCAGCGCAGAAGAATCAGATCGTCAATGCGCTGTATAACAAAATGATAGGTTTGCCTGGGTCAGGTTCTGCCTTATTGAATGCACCTACTCTGGCAACTTTCAAGGCTGAGTTGATTGGCCCGTCTGGTACAAATCCGAACAATTTGTTTGATCGTTTGTACAATGGATGTGCTAGTAATATCAGACAAGATTCAACACCAAGATCACCTCTTTGTGTTCAGGATGCTGCCAGGACGCGATCCATGGTGAAGGCAATGTGTGCATCGGCGCTGGGTAGTGCAGCGATGTTGGTGCAATAAGTTAATCTGGTGAATAGAGATCAGTGTAAGGAAATGAATCATGGCTAAAAGAAAACAAACTCTTCACCCGGACGCACCTTTACTATATCCGGATCATCCACTTCCCGTTACTCGTCGTGACTTTCTGCGACAGGGGTTGATATCCGGCATGGGAATGACGTTAGGGGGGTCAGTGTTGAACCTGTTCTCAAACCCCCGAATGGCACAAGCAGCATTGTCGTCCGATTTGAGCACCTTGGCGGGCAATCTTTCTACCAGTTGTGTTTTGGGTGCAGCAGGCGCTAACCCGGTACCTGTTATTTGTTTCGATCTGGCAGGTGGCGCATCCATAGCAGGCTCTAATGTCTTGCCTGGGGGGCAGAATGGCCAGACAGATCTGATGACAACTGCGGGATATCGTAAGTTTGGTTTACCAGGCGATATGATTCCAGGTGTTGCTGAACCGGCAGCCTCTGCAACCGGTACCAGTAATGGAGACCATACGGATTCGACTTTAGGTTTGATGTTTCATTCTGATAGTGCCTTTTTAAGAGGCATACTGGAAAAACTCACCGACGTGGCGGCACGTGGAAAAATTAATGGAACATTGATCGCTGCTCGGTCAGATAATGACACCGGTAATAATCCACATAATCCGATGTACGGCATTGCCAAAGCAGGTGCAAATGGTGGCATTGTGACGCTCATAGGTTCCAGGAACTCGGATTCAGGCGGTAATTCCATGGCGCCTGCGACTATGATTAACCCTCAAATTCGTCCTACCAAGGTTGACAGGGCTTCTGATGTAACCGGAATGGTTGACACCGGGAATCTGACCGGAATATTGAGTGAAAAAGATGATGTGGTCGCGGTTATGGAATCGATTGCACGCATTAGTAATCAAAAGCTCGATCAGGTGAACACTTTGATAACAGCGGATGAAGTTGCTCGTGACCTGGTGCGTTGCGGTTACCTTAAAGCGGCTGATATTGCAGATCGATTTGCCAATGTTCAAATTGACCCTTCATTGGATGGCAGGATTGTTGACGGCGCAGACCCTGCTAATTTTGCAGGAACCGGCATTTTCACGCAGGCCGAGTTTGACAGTAATGGTGAATTCAGAAAAACAGCTGCAGTCATGAAAATGGTGCTGGATGGACATGCTGGAGCAGGTACTATCGCCATGGGTGGTTATGATTATCATACCGGAAGGCGTTCAGATGGCGAAGTTCGCGATTTACGTGCGGGTCGCTGTATGGGTGCATGTCTTCAATATGCGGCTGCTAATAACACACCATTAATGATGTACGTGTTCAGTGACGGCTCACTCGCTAGTAATGGTATGGTGGATAATTCCACTGATGGGCGTGGCAAAGGGGTCTGGACTGGCGATAATTCTTCTACTGCAGGCTCTATGTTGTTGTATTTTGATCCGAATGCCTCTGCGCGTCCTACGGTCCTTAGAGACCAGATTGGCTGGTATAGAAGCGATGGTTCCGTCGATACTTCATCAGGTGCAGCAGCTAATAATGTTAACCTGCTGGCAGAAACCGTTGTGTTAAATTACCTGGCTCTGCAAGGCAGGGAAGGTGAGTATGCTGGACTGTTTGGAGGTTTAGGTAATTCCGTGGGCTCTCTGGCGCCTTATCTGGCATTCCCTCAGATAGTTTGATCCACTAGTAATTACGGGCAGGGGTCGTGTTGGCTCCTTACTAGCAGCTTCATGAGCCTCAGGTCCATTTAAATGGACCTGAGGCTTTTTTATATACTGAACTCAGCAACCCATTCTTTATTCTTATAATCAATCTGTAGATTTTTGGGATGCATATTTAGCGAAGCCTTCGAATTCAAGGTTCTTTTTTCAGGTTGCTTGTCAGCAAATTCTTCCGGGCTACATTCATTGGACTGAACACAGGTAAAAGTAATGCCTAATTTATTGTTCACCATCGAATAGTCATTGGATGGTTTTTTATGAAATAGAACCCTTTTTTTTACCATGCATGAAAAATACAGCTGCATTTCTATCAATAGAGCCTGGTCTAACTCCTCCATTGCCTGCTGAGCACGTTTAGTTAAAGCAATCATGATTTCATGGTCGCCTAATGAATATTTAATAGCTTGGTTAAATGGGTTGAGAAAGTGATCAATAATAGCCAAAGGTTGAATTTTTTTACTGATACCTAAGTAGCTTTGATTGATCATGATTAGGTCCTGCTCAATGTTCTTAATAGACAAATACAGTAACGAATTACTCTAGTGGCCTGTATGACTCATTGGTAATGATACAGTGAAACTGGTGTATTCCCCTGGTTTCGATTGACAGGAAATCGCTCCATGATGAAGTTCTACGATATTTTTGCAAATATTCAAACCCAATCCCGTGCCAGGTAATTTCTCATGGTCTTTACTGTTCACCTGTTTAAATTTCTCAAATAAATTCTGTTGTTGGTTTTCGGTTAGCCCTGGGCCGTGGTCGGTTATTGTAATTGAGGCCTCATTGTTATGACATTCATAAGAAATAATAATGGTGTCGTTGGCATGCGTAAACTTGGCGGCATTGGAGATAAGGTTTCCCAGTACCTGGAGTAATCGTTGTTCATCCGCATCAATGGTAATGGGTTCAATGGTCTTTGAATCGTCAAGTTTGATATCGTTATCGCACTGCTGGCAATAATTCTCATTTAATTCGATGGCCTGCTTAATAAGCGTAGTGACATCGAGTTTTTGAATGTTTAGCTCAAGTTTGCCAGCTTCAAGCTTTGCCAGATCCAGAATGTCATTGACGATGGTCAGTAGCCTATTGGCGTTTCGGTATGCAATATCAATCATTTGAGTCCTGACCGAAGGTGAATAATCCTCGCCTTTTAATAATAATGATAAAGAGCCATTAATAGATGTTAACGGTGTTCTCAATTCATGACTGACCATGGCAAGAAATTCATCTTTAGCCTGATCCAGGTGTTTTAATTGTTTTACTATTAAACGTAACTCTAATTGGCTGACCACTTGTCTGGCGAGTGCCTCAAGGGCTGATTTTTGCTGTGATGTCAGCGTGCGCGCGACATTATCGATGACGCACAAAGTGCCCAAATGAATATTGTTTTCTAATATGAGAGGCGCCCCTGCATAAAACTTCACATTGGGTGCATCTATCGATAAAGGGTTGTCATGAAAGCGCTCATCCTTTGCTGCGTCTTCAACTGTAAAGACATCGTCACCTAAAATGGCATGGGCGCAGAAGGCAAATTCTCTGGGGGTTTCGGTTGCATCAAGTCCAAGGTGCGATTTAAACCATTGCCTGTCACTATCAACCAGGCTGACTAGTGCGATGGGTGTCTGACAAATTTGTGCTGCTAGCAGAGTTAGGTCGTCATAGGCCTGCTCTTCCAGCGTGTCAAGAATTTCCAGCTCTTTTAGTTTACGTAGACGTTGTTTTTCATTGTCTGGTAGAGGAGCAGGGATCATGGTCAGTCTTTAATTTTAGTTATTGTAGCCATAGAGCAATTATTTTTATCATATATTTTTTACATAAGGTGAGTATAGAACATCCTTCGCAAAATAGAGGGTAGTAACCCATATAAGATAATGCTCATTTGTACAAGGAATAAAGCCCCTGAATTAGGATGGTAGGAACTCTATTGGATATGTGGTAATCATAGTGTCCACATTCCTTTTGCCAAACCTGAATAATTTAACACGCGCTGCGAGTTTACGCTCAAGCTTGGGGTTATTGAGCTCACTGGAAACGACCGTGCATTTGGTCACTTGACCAGATGGGGCAATAGTCAGCTTTAACACGACTTTGCCTTGCAAGGTCGGGTCTTTTCGTAAGGCGCGGTTGTAGATAGAATAAATTGCGCCTTTGTTTTTATCAAAGACCAGTTGTAATTCTTCAATAGAACGCGCGGCCTTGCGACTGCCACCCGAACGTTTAACATTGGTTTTCTTCGCTTTAAGTTTACTTTCAACCTGTGTAACGCTACGACTCGCCAGGTTGCTTCCACCGGTATCCCGACTGAGTCTGGATGTGTTGATGCCTCCACTGCCTGTGGTCGCATTCGATGTAATAATGGAACGTGTTGTTTGTTTCGCTTCATTGCCGCCTTTTTGAAGATTGCGGTTTTGTAGGACTTCGTCTGAGACGCTGGTACGTAAATCTGCAAGATCATCCTGGAATGCCAGTAGGCCGGATTTCTCAGCCACTTTACGAGCACGATCAGGATCCACTTTTACGACCTTCTTTTTCTTGACGACTTTTTTCTTGGGCGTTTTCTTTTTCTCTATTTTCTTTTTAGGCTTTTTCTTTTCCACCTTGGGAGGAGGAGGCGGCGGTGGCGTCTTCTTTTCAAGGATTAATTTAGCAAACCGTGGGGGAATCTCTTCGGCTTTCTTTCTATCCGGTTTTTCTACAGGCAAATAGGGAATAAGAACTGACAAAATGAATGTGACAGCCAGGACAGTGATGAGTATGTTACGGAACCTGTCGTTCTCATTTGGGTAATTTGACCATGGAAGTTCTACGGCTCTTTCCAGAGATATATTCATTGGCTATTTCTTCTCTGTTCCAGACTGGTTGACTGCCAGAGAAAGCTTGGTATAGCTAGCCTGGGCACAGGTCACCATGATTTTCTTTAGTAGCTGGTAAGGTATTTTTCGATCACCCATAATGGTGATTTCACCGACAAATTTTTCTCCGGGTGCTATAGCCTGTTTTGCTCGATTCACTTGATAATCCAGCTCTTTCCTGAGTAAAGGAATAGTGGTCTCATTATTATTTATCACTTCGCTAACGGTGGCGACTTTGCGACCTTTGACGATGATATCTTCATTATTGACCATGACGACCAGTGTTTCCCTGGGTTTCTTTTCTGCTGTCGATTCTGGGAGCCTGATGCTCTTGTTATTCTGTAATTCCTCAACATCTGAAGAACTGACCAAGAGGAAAAATACCAGAATCGTGAAGATGTCCATGAGAGACACCATATTGAAGGCGACTGTTCCTTTTTTACGCTTGTGATGACGCTGCATACGTCTGGCGCGACGCGACATTTTCATTAAGGGCACCCCGCCTTTAATTGTGCAGGATTGAGCGGAGGAGCATCGCCAATGGCTATATTCGGAAACAACTCGGCATCAACGGTAGCTAGTCCTTGCGATTGTTTAATAGACCGAGATGAGTCCATCAAATGTACCAGAATTTCATAAGAAGTATCTTGTTGGGCTAATAAAGTGATGTTCTTTTTATCAGGAACACGTAATTTGATTTGCTGTATTAATTCTGACAATGCCAGGTAATCGTGTCCTTCTGCAGTGGCTTTGATGCATCGAATACGGCCTGCCTCACGAGTACCAACGTCAAGATAACCATCACGTACGGCAATTTCCAGGTGCATTTCCTTTTTCAGGTCTTTCATGGCTGGGTCATTACCTTCAGGGAGATTTAACTGAAGAATTGTAATGCGTGAGAATACAGCCGTGATCAATAGAAAAGGCACCAGAATAACCATCAGGTTCATAAAAGCAGTAATGTTCAGTTCCGGGGGAGAATTATCCCGGTAACGGTTATGTCTATTCATTACGACTTAGTGGCCTTTGCCTTAACGTCAGCGATAGCATTCATGAATTTCACCGATGCCATTTCCAGGCTATCAACCAGTTCCGTTGTTTTCGTTTGTAATACGGTGAAGATCAGCAATAATGGAATAGCTGACATCAATCCAAATGCAGTTGTGTTCATCGCAACAGAGATACTGGATGAAAGCAGGTTGGCTTTGTCAGCTGGGTCAGCATTGGAAACCGCAGTAAATGCAGAAATCAGGCCCATAATAGTCCCGAGAAGACCTAACAGTGTGGCAATGTTAGCCAGTGTCGCCAGGTAATGCGTACGTTTTTCCAGTCGAGGAATAACTTCCATTAATCCTTCTTCAAGGGCAGTCTCCAGGTCATCACGTCGTCGTGCTACCTTGATTCTGTCCATGCCATAAGAGAGGATCTTGCAAATGGCTGACTTGGATTTGTTAATCGTATCATTGGCCTGTTCAAATCGGCCTGCCTTCATCATTGGCATGATTTGATTCCATAGTCGTCTGTTATTGGTTTTAGCCAGCGTCAGGTATATATATCGCTCGATGGCAATAGCCAGACCCAGTGCAAAAATAACAAGAATGGGGTACATGAAGATGCCTCCATCCTGAAAAAAGCTGACAATTGCGTTATACGTACCCATAAAAATCTCCTTGCTTAGAGTCGGATGCTTGACCCGATTTCATCATAGTCATGAATTATAAAAATTTGCAAACATGTAATCTGATAACGGTGTAACAAAAACCGTTATTGTTTATATATTATTGTTGCTATCCAAGAAATTATTCTTTTTCTATTTGTTCTTGCCTCTCGACCAGTTGATCATGATAACGAATTGTCCTGGTCATTACATCACGTTCTATCGGTGCCAGTGTATCATTGATTAACGAGTTTACCGGACGACCCAATTCTGTCATGTGCGGTTTTTTCCAAGGCGCAATATACAGAACCTTGGGCAACTCACGATTACCAATAATAGAGGTACCTTCCAGTTCTACTTCATCAGCTGCCAAAACGGGCAAAGAGAATAATATGCTGATGGAAAAAATGATAGATTTAATCATGCTGTACCTCAGTATTTATTTCGACACTTTTAGCCGACGCTGAAGACCAATTATCCATTTTTTTACTGTTGAGTCTTCAGTTTGTTGTAAAGATTGAAATTTCTGGTATTGCTGTAAAGCCTTATTTAACTTAATTAGGTATATATCATATAAAATGCCAAGATTTAGGTAGGCATTAGCATAATCCGGTTGGTGTGAGATAGCGGCCAGATAGAATTTTTCTGCCTCGCTGAACTGCCCCTCAATTCGATGGATAATACCCAGGTGGTTCTGAGCTGTCGCGTTAGCCGGGTTAATTGTGATGGCCTGATTAAATGCGGCTTTAGCTTTGTCCAGTTTACCTTCCCTGAAATAGATCAAACCTATATTAGTTTGGGGGCCAGAAAACTCAGGATAATTACTGGCCATGTCAGTTAACACAGTCACTGCCAGTTCATTATGACCTTGTTCAATTGCATTCAGCGCTTGTTTGTACGTCGCGGCTGCTTTGGGGTCGATAGCGCCTTTGGCAGGCTGCTGTTTTTGAGCATTATCTATCGCAGGTGTCTTTGGGGTTTCAGTAACGACCTTAGGTGTACTACAAGCAGCCATGAACCCCAGTAAGCTGATGACGAGGAGTCGATTAACGTAATGCATCAGACATAACCTCGCTTCTTTCCGGTTTCATGTAATGGTTAGGTTTAAATTTCTTTAATATTTCCAGGCTTTTCTTGACCCATTGGTCATATATTCCCTGAGCGGTGCGGCCCGCATTCACTTCATGTATCTTTATCGATTTTTCTTCAAATGGATAGGCTTGTTCTTCAAGCAGTACTTCATATTGTTCCAGTTCGTCAGCTTTCAAACGTTTAGGTCTCTGAGAGTTTATTAGGTCCTTGCTGAACTGGTTATATATTTCAGCAATACGATAACTGGCCGCAGTGGTGTATTCCGAAACTTTATAGGCAGCTATTTTTTCATAGGTCGCCAATGTGGATTTCATTTGTTTCTTTTTGCGTTTCAGGCTGCGTTTTAGAGGAATAGTTAAACGTATTTTCTTGAAAGCAGAATATTCGGGCTCGGCGAGTAAATAGGCTGCACTGACACCCAGGTATTTGGTACGGGCCGTACGTTGATTTTTACCTTTGGCTTCAGCTGCAACAATTTTTTTCAGCCAGGTATTATAATTTCTGCGATCTCCACTACGCTTGTAAATTTCGGCGATCTTGTTGCGTGCTTCAATCGACCGTTCAAAAGGTCTGGGGAAACTAGTGAAGTAATTCGTATAAGCTTTGATTGCCTTTTTGTTTGATTTTGATTTATCAAACAGTTCAGCAGCTTGCCATCGAGCTTCTCTGGCTTTATTGGGGTCTTTGCTGAGTTTGGCAATATTCTCCAGTTCGCCGGCAGCTTTACTGGTTTGTTTGCTATTCATGTAGACCAGAGCCAATTTGTCAGGGATGGTTTTTGTTAATGCATGTTTAGGATAACGGCGACGGAAGTCTTCCATAACGCTGGCAGCCTGTCTCCAGTCTTTTAACTGGATCAAACTGGCTGCTGCATCGTATTGAGCAGTCGCTCTAATACTGGATTTTGGTGCGAGTTTGCCAATACGAAGGAAGTGATTAACCGCTTGGCGATGGTTGCCGTTGTCACGTTGCTGTTCACCTTGCTTGTAGACGGTAGCAATCATACGTTCGTGTATGTCAGCGTATGCTTTGCTCTTGCGATCGGTAAGACGAAGTACCTGTATATAGCTTTGCTCAGCCTGAACATATTGTTTGCGTTCAAACTGGGTGTGCGCCATGACTGTCCAGGAGGTTTTTAATAACGCAGCCTTGGCAGGTGGTTGTTTGTCTATTACGCGTTTTGCGATATCGCTCGCTCTATCCAGTTTACCTGTCTTGAACAAGTCTTCAGCCGCTGAAGTCAGTACACTGGGTGTATGTTTATGATCAGGAAAAGAGTCCGCGAACCTGAGGCCGCTTTCTATTGTTTTTACGTGGAAATTGTCGCGCTGTTTACCCTTCAGCGTTTTTTCGTGGCTTCTGTTTGCTAATAACGCAGCGTAGGCAGCTTCAGCCTGTTTAGGATGAGTGCCATATTGATAGGCTGTTTTTTCATATTCCTTGGCAGCAGCGAGATGATCTTTTGATTCAAATAGCAATTCAGCCAGTAAAAAATTCATTTGTGGCGTTTTTGCATCTTCCGGGAAAGAATCAACATACATTTTGTACCATTTTGATGCCTGGCGGTAATTGGGCGCTTTTTTTAATTTTTGTGCTTCAGCATGATAATACTTGGCCAGGTCTTCCAAATGCATTTTCAGGAGTTTGGCCAGGCGTAACTTGTCATCTTCAGATTGATCTTTCCAGAATAGGCTGTTTTTATTGTAGCGCTCAACGAATTCCTGTTTTGCATTCAAAGTTGGCTTAAGGAATCCACCTTTCTTATAAGCATTGATGACTTCAGACTGGAAATCCGGTGCCGCGAAATGGTTCGGCTGGCTACGAACGAAAGCATTATAGGTGTCAGCCGCATCACGGATGCGTTCCTGCTTCATGTACAGGTTTCCAAGACGTTGGTAGACCCTGTATTCATAAGGCCGATGACCGTGGGTCGAAAAATAGTCGTTGATACTTTTAGCGCCATCCAGATAAGAGAAGCTTAAACTCACAACACGAAAAGTATCCTGCAATAGTTCCTGTTCACCGCGGCTGATATTTTTAGTTTCGGTGAGTAATTCGCCTGTTTCTGGGTCGGTGAATTTAGTGTCGAGTAAGTTGAAGAAAGATTGTAGTGCTTCCTCGAAGCGACTGCGCTTAAATGCAGACCAGCCGTGTTTGTAAAGAGCGCGTTGATAGTACGTGTTGGTTTTACTGTCACTGAGGACAGCTTGATAGGCATTGGTTGCCTCTTTATATTGACGGAGTACAAATAAAATTTCACCGCGTCGAAACTGTACTTCAGTCTTAAATCTTGAAGAAGGGTGTTGCTTGATAAGCCGGTCAAAAACAGACAGTGCTTTTTCGATCTCGCCACTCTGTTCATGCACTTTAGCCAGCTGATAGAGTACGCCATCATTGCTGGCATAGTCAGGGTGTTTATCAAGCATGGAGTTATAGAGGGCGACTACTTTGTCGTAATCAGGAGTCTTGGTGACTTGTACTTTTTCATCAGCAGAAAAATTAGAGAGGCGTTCTTCAAGCTCTTCCAGCTCCAGATCGGCAACGCGGCGCATCGCTTCTGCATGGTACCGGTTTTGCTCACCGCTATTAATGAATTTTCTATAGCTGGTGATGGCCTGGTTACGAGAAGCATCAATGCGTAGATTGTCTTCTATATTCACAGGGGCATCTGCAATAGTAGCAATGGTAGCGGGTTCAGGAGGCGTGACTTCCTTGAATCTGGAACAAGCAGATAGACCGACGGCGAAGGCCAGGAGTGCTAATGGCCACTTCATGGTTCACCATCCTTTTGTACATGCGATGCTTTGTCTTGTATTTGCGCTACCGAAAATTGGGCGTGAGTCATATAGGAATCAAGTCGTCTTTGTTGATCTCTAAGTTGATTAATCGCGAGAAATTCAAGTAATTTTTGTTGCTCGAGTTGTGTTTTATCAATCATTTCCAGCAGATTGTTTACATCACGTCGTGATTGATCTATTCGTGAGCCATAGCCTTCGAAACGTTGAGGAGCTTGCTTTTCAGCTTTGAGCATTGATGTTGAGCGTGCTTTGTTTTCTAGTAATGCTTTATCAAGTTGTTTTAGGCTGCTTCGGGCGGCCCAGATACGTGGTCCATACTGGCTGGCTATATCCCATTTAATGACTCCATTAAGTAACCGTGATTTTTCCTCGACATGGGTCATGCTGCGTTGTTTAGATTGCCTGTCTATACCGGCTTTTACACCCGATAGAATTTTTAGTTGGGCCTTTTCGTCCTCGTTTGCTAAAGCAAGTAAGTCATCCGTCAGCTCTATACGTTTAAGTTCATCAGCGAATTGGTCTCGCTTCTGTTCCAGTGCCTGGCTGTTGATGCGTTCTATGTTTTTTTGAATTTCGGGCAATCGATTAGCATAAGCCACTCTGCGGTTTTCCAGAATGGTATCGAAAACATCAACGTTATAGGCCCATTCATGCATATTTTTTCTCATGATATGCAGGTCGCGGTAATTTTTAAGGGATTCCTGAAAGGTGTGGCTAGCCAGAAGACTTAATAGATAATAGCTTTCCGGGGATTCTGGTGCGTCTTCCATTTCCCAGAACCAGCCCATGGCGTTCGAGCTTTGTTTTTCCAGTATGAATTGAACAAAGGAGCCGCTGCTGATATTGATAATGGCATCTTCAAGACGTTGGATTTCACTGCCATATATCTCGATGGCATCCTGATAATATTTAAGTGCGAGCGCATCATTGTCCAACTTGGATAATGCATACGGTGTGGCCAGTAGTGATTCCTGCACTGCAGAGTCCAGAATATTTCGTTTATTGAGTTCTAGCCAGGGAGCCAATGCACGTGTGTATTGTGCTTGCTGTTCATAGGCCCAACCGAGTCCGAGTAGGGCCTTGTTGGATAAGTGGCCCTCCAGGCGGACTTTGCGTAAATATTCAATAGCCTCGTCTGATTGTTTTTGCTGAATATAGGAGTAGCCCAGTGCGATATTAGCCTGGTCGCGTATCGCCTGTGTTTCCTTATCCGGAGCCCGGCTAGTACCGATTTCTTTGAGTATATCCTGGCCGCGTAAAGGCTTTTCCTGTTTGATCAGGGAAACGGCAAGATTATAGCGAGCATAGGTTGACCAGATTGACTTGTCCTTGATTGCTGTCAGGTAAGCATCAGCATCGGCATAACGTTTCAGAGACATCAGGATATTTGCCAGTAATAACTGCCTCTCCCGTTCCATTTCGTCAGGTAAAGTGCCTTCTATCTTTAGAATGGCACTTTCAGCTTCAGGATATAACTCTCGTTGGAAACGTATTTTCGCCAGATAAAACCAGGCGCGATTACGGACACGTGCAGGTACGTCTTTATTAATCAGGCGATCAAACATCTCTCCAGCTTCGCGATGCATGCCAAAAGACAGGTACATACCGCCTAGTAGAAGCTGGGAGTCACCAATATGGTGAGGGATGGTTTTCTTTTTCTGGGCGACTGTTAAATTGACAATGGCAGGCATGTATTCACGCTGGAACAGGTAATAGAGTGAATTACCAAAATCCAGGTCACGCATGGGCTTCAAAGTGACTTTTTCAGCTTCAGCCTTGGCCGCAAACGCATCTTGCGTCATCAACGGTCCAATCGTCAGGACTGTTAGAAAAGCAGCTGACAGCAAAAACCTCATCGCTATTCCTTGCTTGTTAATTATTCCCATTCCTTAACTTTAAATTCTGGCTGATGCTTGGCTTCTGAATCGACTATCTGGAGCTCCAGGTACTTGGCATCGGTCTGCTTTTCAAATACCAAAGTGGATCCTCTTCGGTATTCTCTTCCCCTGGGGCCTTTACCGACGAAGGTGGCGACCAGTTCATGCTTGCCAACCTTTAAATTGCCAACATGTAAGCGTTGAACCCCGCCTCGATGTAATGCATCTATTTCACGTTCTGTGTAAAGGTAGTTAGTGAGTACCTTGTTATCGATTTTGAGCTGGACTGAGTCCAGCTTAAAAAATTCGCCCACGTCGACTGACAGAAAGACGGCAACCTGGGAAGTTGCCGGGAACAATAGCTCTTCTTCCAGAATAAACAGGTCACGATTCAGTTTCAGTGCCTCTTTTTTGAGGTCCTGGATTTGATTGTCCAGTGCTCGCATGTCAGGTGCTGCATCTGCTGTTGTTGTTTTTGCCGGATCTTGAGCTAACAGTTGTGTGCAAAAAAGTAATGCACCTACCCCAATTGTTAGTAATATTTTCACGCGAATGCTCCCTGTCAATGTACAACTGTTGCTAGTTGGACGTTTGAGATGTTCTTTATATATTAAATGCATAAATTAATTCAAGGATAATAAACGCTTCAGAAAAGATATGCATCTAATTGTTTTATTGTTGTTTATTGTTATCGTCTTTGAACAGAAAATCTGTTGTTTGAATCACAAATTAGTGATATTTCCATTGTTAAAGGGTGTAATGGCCAAGTATTTGTGTTAATTGCCTTTGAAATAAGTAGGAGTGAGCCTAATTATCTGAATTTAAAGATTATTATCCTTTGATTTGGGGCTGTTTTTTTTACTTAACAAGCCAGAAGAGTAGAGCATACGGTCTTTCTGGTCGATGAGGATTGCTTCGATATCGTCCAGTTTCTCTACCAGTTCCATACCTTTTTTCGGCCCCATGACAAACACACTGGTAGACAAGGCGTCTGTGGTGGTGGCATTAGGGCCAATAATGGTAACGCTACGTAGTTGTTTGGCAGATTTTCCTGTATCTGGTCTGAGTATGTGGTGATAATGTTCGCCATTTTTGACAAAGTAGCGCTCATAGTCACCGGATGTCGATAAGGCAGAGTCGACTAGCGGGATGGTACCTTTGACAGCCCTTGATTTTCTTGGGTCGCGAATGCCAATGACCCAGGGTCGTCCACGTTTATCGCCGATTATCCGGCTATCGCCCCCGGCGGTGATAATGGCATGCTTTATCCCCATTTTTTTCAATATTCTGATGCCATTATCAACGGCATGTCCCTTGGCGATGCCGCCAAGATCAATGCTGACGCCGGGTATGGCGAAGCGGATGGTCTTTGTTTTTGGGTCCAGAAGAATATGTTTGTAATTGATAAGTAACAGTTCTTTATTGATTTTCTCGTCAGTGGGTCGAATGCCTTTGCGGTAATTATAATGACGTCCAACACTGGCGAAAGTGATATCGAAAGCACCCTGAGTCAAATTTGAAAAATGCAGGGACTTGGCAATTAATTTAAATAGCTCAGGTTCGACTGATACTGCTTTTTGTGACGCGTTGGCATTGATTTGAGATAGATTGCTATCAGGTTTGTAAGGTGACATTAATCGGTCAATGCGATGCATTTCATCCATGACAGCTTGAATAGCCTGGCGGGCAACGTTGGGGTCTTGATCAAAGAGTTCGACCCGAATGGCCGTGCCCATGATGCTCTGTTCCTGCTTTTGCCATTCAGCATGGGTATTCGCAGCGAGCGTCAGTAATACGATAAACAGGCAACTAAGTGCAGTTTTCTGTGTCAATAATCTCATGGTTATGTAGATTAACATTTTATGTTTCAGTAATCTCGTTCTATCAAATGGCCAATTTCAGCTTTTTTCAGGTTATCCGGTTGTTGTTGTTGAATCATTAGAGGTAAAGTGAATGAAATTTCATGATTTTCAATGGCTATGACTGACGAAAAAAAAATACGCTTATCGATTTCAGGCATGAGTTGTGCCGGTTGTGTCAGCTCCGTAGAAAAGGCCTTGCTGGGTGTTCCCGGGGTGATTACGGCTGAGGTCAATTTTGCAGAGCATACCGCAGATGTACTGGTACAGGGTAATGCCGAGGCATTGATATCGTCTGTGCGTAAAGCGGGTTACGATGCAGCGGAAATGGTCGATGAACATGCCGAGGAGCAAAAGCAGGCGCAGGACGCAGCGCACTATCAATTATTAAAACGTCAGGCTTTGGTCGCGGCAAGCGTGGGGGTACCGTTACTGGTGTCCAGTATTGCCGGTTATATGCCGGGAATGGAAACGACTGCCTTACGTCTTTTTTGGTTCATCGTTGGTTTGGCAACACTGGCTGTGCTCATTTACTCAGGGGGTCGATTTTTTACGGGCGCCTGGCACGCATTGCTACGGCATAACGCCAATATGGATACATTGATCGCCATGGGTACAGGTTCTGCCTGGTTGTATTCGATGCTGGTGGTGCTGTTCCCTGAGGTCGTGCCTACTCTGGCCAAGCATGCCTATTTTGAAGCAGCCTGTATTATTATTGCATTGATTAATTTTGGTTCAGCACTGGAAATGCGTGCGCGCGGGAAAACATCAGAAGCTATTCGGCAATTAATCGGTTTGCAACCAAAGACGGCGAGAGTGATTCGTAATGGCGAGGAAATGGATGTCGCCATTAGTGAAATAGGACTGAATGAAACCTTACGTGTCAGGCCAGGAGAAAAACTCGCTGTAGACGGAGTGGTTATCGAGGGACACTCCAGTATTGATGAGTCCATGCTCACGGGTGAGCCTTTGCCGATTGAAAAACAAATAGGTGACCCTCTGAGTGCAGGCACGCTCAACAGAACGGGCACCTTGCTTTATCGGGCAGACAAAATTGGCCGCGAAACGGCATTGGCTCGTATCATAGAAATGGTCAGGCAAGCACAAAATACCAAGCCCGCCATCGGTCGGCTTGCTGACAAAGTCGCCTCTATTTTTGTACCTTCGGTAATGATTATTGCTGTGCTGACCTTTTTGGTCTGGTTTAATTTTGGGCCAGGTATTGCTTATGTTTTTGAAACCGCCATGACAGTACTTATCATCGCTTGTCCGTGTGCATTGGGATTGGCAACACCTATTTCCATCATGGTGGGTGTTGGCAAGGCTGCTGAGCATGGTGTGCTGATTCGTAACGGAGATGCCCTGCAGCAGTCCGGGCAACTGGATACAGTGGTATTGGATAAAACGGGCACGATAACGGAAGGTCGTCCTGAAGTGACTATAATACAGGGCACCGCAGGATTCGAAGACGAAAAAGTATTATTGATAGCGGCCAGTCTTGAATCTGTTTCCGAACACCCTTTGGCCGAAGCTATAATCAATGCCGCTCGTGATATGAGGCTTGAATTGGATGCGGTAGAAAACTTTGAAGCCGTGCCTGGGCATGGTATCAAGGGTATTTTAAACGGCCAACAGTATGCGTTTGGTAATACACGTCTGATGAAGTCCTTGAATGTGGCGCTTGGTGAATGGGAGCATCAGTCGCAAGCCGAGCAAACGATTATGTATCTCACCGATGGTCAGCGTATTCTAGGCACCGTTTCAGTGGCGGATCCTTTAAAACAGGATTCCATTGCAGCGATAGCCAGATTGCATAAACTCGGATTGAAAGTAATTATGTTAACCGGTGATCAATCAGGTGTCGCTAACGCAATTGCAGGGCAAACCGGGGTTGATGAAGTGCTGGCTGAAGTTTTACCAGAAGATAAACATCAGAAAATTGCTGAATTACAGCAACAAGGCCGAGTGGTTGCCATGGTTGGGGACGGTATTAATGATGCACCCGCTTTAGCGCAGGCAGATGTGGGCTTTGCCATTGGAACGGGCACGGATGTAGCCATTGAAAGTGCCGATATTACGTTAATGCGAGGGTCGTTACATGGAGTCGCTGATTCCATTGCTATATCCAATGCGACCCTGAGAAATATTAAACAAAATTTATTCGGTGCATTTATCTATAACGTTATCGGTATTCCTGTTGCTGCCGGCATATTGTTTCCGTTTGGCGGTCCTTTGCTGAATCCGATGATTGCGGGTGCAGCCATGGCCTTGTCTTCAGTAACGGTTGTATCGAATGCGAATCGTTTGCGTTTCTTTAAAGCAGGTTGAAGAGGCTTATTGAGCACGTGATCTGGAATTATTGTGTAGAATAAAATTCATGAGATTTGTAAAATGACAATGTTAGTCAATATCATAGGTATCGCATTAATCGGCCTCATCATCTGGTGGTTCTGGTTGAGCCATACGGATCAATAAAGGAAATCGTAGCAAATGAGCTGGTGGGGTAAGTTAGCTGGGGGTGCTTTTGGCTTTATGCTGGGAGGCCCAATAGGGGCTGTATTAGGGGCGGCACTGGGTCATCAATTTGACCATGGTCTGAGTGGCGTGATGAAAAATGACAGATTGGGGGTTGGCGCTACCGAACGTGTACAAGCGGCTTTTTTCACCGCCACTTTTTCCATAATGGGTCATATGGCCAAAGCCGATGGACGGGTTTCTAAACAGGAAATCATGGCGGCTCGTCATATTATGGATCAGATGAGGCTAACGGAAGACCAGAAAAAGGCGGCCATGCTGCTGTTTAATGAAGGCAAGCAGGCGAACTTTCCTTTCGACGATGTCTTGGCTCAATTTCGTCATGAGTGCGCCAGGCGTACCAGCCTGGTACAGATGTTCCTGGAAATCATGATTTCTACCGCCATGGCTGATGGCGAGTTACATCAGCATGAACAAAAATTACTATACCATATTAGTGATCATCTTCATTATCCACGTAAACTTTTTGATCGTTTGTTATCGATGGTTCAGGGGCAGCAGCATTATGCGAATAGTGCCCATGGCACAGGTAAAGTTACGCTACAAGATGCTTATGCGGTGTTGGGTATTGAGAAAAGCGCTACGGATGCGGAGGTTAAAAAAGCCTATCGACGACTGATGAATCAACATCATCCGGATAAACTGGTGTCAAAGGGCTTGCCTGAAGAAATGATGACCATTGCCAAAGAAAAAACTCAGGAAATCAAAGCCGCCTATGAAGATATAAAGCAGTCACGCGGATTGAGGTAGTGCTGATTTTGAGGTTACGCTTTAGCGTATTTACGAAAAAGATAAGTGTCATGTTGGACGCGTTGGTAGCTGGTGTGATGGCTAATAAAAAGTATTTGCATTGCCATATTGTTTGCGGGTCTGGATATCTGAAGCCAATTAGTTTACTGATACCAGTCTGTCAGGTAAGGCAAACAGTAAATTGAATACATATTCTGATTCAATAATCTGATCGTCGTTCAGCGCGGTTATTCCATCTTCTTCCGGGTAGTAGGCATGGTATCCCATGCTAGACATGAAGCGACGTAGTTCGGTTTCATCTGTGTTCATTTGTTTCATGGCAAAACGATTGACTTCAGCAATCACAAAAGGGTAATCATTTTCGATTAATAATTGTTTTGCACCTTGCAGGACTTTTAATTCACAACCTTCAACATCCATTTTTATTAATCTCAGTGGACTATGCATTTTTTCTTTTAATGCATGAGTCAGGGTTGTTTGGTGGATGCTTCGTGTTTCCAGATGGTTGCGGCTTAATTCGTTGAAGTCATGCTTAGAAACATCCCAAAGGGCATGGCCGCCATCATTGTCAGCATTGATATAGAAAGTGACTTCTTTTTCACATTCCCCCGCAGCTTCATGGAAGACCTGGATATTTTTGAACGGGTTACGTTGGATGTTTTTTAACAGGTTCTGGTAATTGGCTGCTTCCGGTTCAAACGTATAAACATGTCCATTATTACCGGTGATGGCGGCGGCCATTAAAGAGAAGTAACCAATGTGTCCTCCCACATCGATAACGCTATCACCAGGCTGGAGCAGGGTACAAAAAAGGCGAGAAGTTTCCGGTTCGTAAAGTTGTCCCTTGTTGAAATAAATCCACATGGCTTTTTGACTGTATTCATTCAGGTCCAGTTGCATGCTGAAACGACAGATATTCCCCTGGAATGGAAATTCCAGGTGAATGTCCTGAATCAGTTCTGGATTGTAATCAGACAAGGTATCTTCCGGCACCGGCTATAGCGATGACACTGATTCCCAATACAGTGTTGATGCCGACCAACAATCTGATTTGAGCAAGCTTGCTTCCACCTGTAGGCCAGTCTTCGATAGCGACTGCTTGTTTCAGCCTGCGAAATGGCCCAAAGAATACGTGAAAATAGATCAGGATCATAACAATACCAAGACCGTTCATCGCGTGGACGTACACAGGAGCAGAGCCCATGCCGCCAAAGATATTAAATAACATCCAGTAACCGGTGCCCACTAACAGAATAATGCTGATCCAGACCCAGGGGAAGAATTTTGCAAACACGCCTGCCCATAATCGCAATCGTACAGGGGGTTCCAGTTGGCTGGCGGCAACCGGGCGCAATGCCATATAGGCAAAAAACATACCCCCAACCCAGATAACAGCTGAGAGAAGATGAAGGGCAAGCATAATGGAAGTTGTCATAGTGTGTTCCTTTTAAAAGTTTTTATCATTTTTGAAGGTGAGTTTTAACCAGCCACGAATTCGTTTGATCAGTTCTTCATCCTGTTGGCTATAAAATGGGCCCGTTGCAAATAATTCCAGTTGTCGGTATGGCGCCAGACGAACACGATTACGATAACGTTCTTTGGCCGCCTTTAATACATTGGCGGAATCATGTTCAGCAAAAATATCCAGTATAGGAACTTTTATATTCAGTAAATCCTGATTGGAGTCGATGCCTGAATTCAGTAGCCCATCACCCATGCTGATTAACACCAGTGCTTTAACCGAGGGTTGTGGAGTTTTACTAAGCCAGTCGACGGCCATGCGAGCGCCGAGTCCATAGCCGAGGATAATGATGCGTTTTGCGCCAGCATTGATCAGATTGCCCTGTGCAGACAATATTGATGAGGTAGCCTGTTCCAGTAAGTCAGTATAATTTTTATCGGAAGCTTCTGTAGAAACAGCCGGCATTTCAATTGAAAGTGTGGTCCAGCCATAATCAGGTAATGCGAGTCGGAGTGGTCTGATGACATCTTTCCAGTCCGGGTTTTGTCTGGCGCCATGTAAAATCAGCACATGTCCTGCCGGGTTTGAGGTGCCATGCTTTTTCAGGAGTGTATGAATCTCTTTACCGGCAGCATCCAGCTTTCCTAATACGGTGCTCGGACTATGCTGGTGAACAGCCAGGGTCCAATCGGTCGATTCAGCGTTGGCATTGATACCCGGAAATAAAATAAAGAGATAGATTCCGGTTAAGACGACAAACTTCCATAATATGGAATGAATCAGCTTCATGCTTTTAGAATACCCATTATTTTCATATTTTAACTGTATCCTTGGCAGGTGAGATATACAATTCTGATTATCATACTGTGACATTTAATCCTTGGCCAGTTGTTACATATTTCTTCTTAAGGTGTTGATAAAAAATAATAAATTATTTTTAGCTATTCTGCGAATGGGTTCGTGATAACGGGGTTCTTGTACAGAATATTGATTGAAGGCTGCATTCTCGCGGGCAATAGGGTAAAGTGCGCAATCCGGTTTTTTGAGAATTTATTACTAATCAGGTTAACTTTGAGTGAGGTTCTAACATGGCAGCAGATAATTTTATCGCCCCTTCAATCCTTTCTGCAGATTTTGCAAAACTGGGTGAGGAAGTGGATAACGTTTTGGCAGCAGGCGCTGATGTCGTTCATTTCGATGTCATGGATAATCACTATGTACCCAACTTGACCATCGGTCCTTTGGTTTGTGAAGCATTACGCAAGCATGGCGTCACTGCTCCGATCGATGTACATCTAATGGTAAAACCAGTCGATAGAATTATTCCTGACTTTGCTCAGGCAGGTGCCAGCTATATTACTTTCCATCCGGAAGCTTCTGATCATATTGATCGTACTTTGCAGCTGATCAAGGGCGAAGGTTGCAAATCTGGATTGGTTTTTAATCCAGCTACACCGTTGGATTACCTGAAATATGTCATCGATAAAGTCGACATGGTGCTATTGATGTCAGTGAATCCAGGTTTTGGTGGACAAAGTTTCATACCTGCCACACTGGATAAATTACGTGAAGCTCGCAAGATTATTGATGATAGTGGTAGGGACATTCGTCTTGAAATAGATGGCGGTGTAAAAGTTGATAATATCCGTGAGATCAAAGAGGCAGGAGCAGATACCTTCGTAGCCGGTTCTGCGATTTTCAGTGCCAAAAATAATAGTGATGCTAATGCTTATGACACAGTCATTAATGCCATGAGAGCTGAGCTGGCAAAAGCGGGTAGTTAGTAAAAACAGAAGGCTATGACGATAGAAAAACCTCAAATGGTATTGATTGATGTTGACGGTACACTGGTCGATAGTGTGCCCGATCTCGCTTTTTGTGTCGACGAGATGATGCAACAGCTCGGCATGTCTGCACATGGCGAATCTGCCGTACGAGAATGGGTTGGTAATGGTGTAGAACGTCTGGTTAGACGCGCATTGGTTGGCCAGCTCGATGGTGAGCCGGACGATGCTCTGTTTGAAAAGGCCTATCCTATTTTTCTAGAGTTATATGCTGAGAATACCAGTAAGCGTAGTGAGCTTTATCCCGGTGTCAGAGAAGGACTGGATTATCTAAAAGCATCGGGTTTAAAACTGGGCTGTGTCACCAATAAGGCAGCCTGTTTTACTGAGCCTTTGTTGCAAGATCTGGGAATTTTTGACGAGTTTGCTATTGTCGTTAGCGGCGATACCCTGGCTAAAAAGAAACCGGATCCATTGCCTTTGCTGCATGCAGCAGAATTTTTTGATGTTGCACCCGAAAATGCGTTAATGTTAGGGGACTCGGTGAGTGATGTGAAAGCTGCTCGGGCAGCCGGGTTTCAGATTATATGCATGACTTATGGCTATAATCATGGGGTAGACATTCGGGATTCCAGTCCGGATGCGGTTATTGATAGTATGGCTGAATTGCCATCTCTTCTGGGTTAACAGGGGCATGATCATGTCAGATGGGCAGAAATTGAGGAAGATTCAGATCAATAGCCGTTGGTGAAGCGGTCGTTGAAGCGCTTTTACGCGTGAATATCTGTGTTTTTTCCTTTATTCTTTTGTACCGGACGTAATGATAATGAATGCTGAACTTTTTAAAAAACTAGGTGAGCAAGGTTATAACCGCATCCCCGTGATGCGTGAAGTACTTGCTGACCTGGACACTCCATTAAGCACCTACCTTAAGCTGGCTGAAGGGCCTTATTCCTATTTATTTGAGTCCGTTCATGGCGGGGAAAAGTGGGGACGTTACTCGATTATCGGTTTGCCTTGCCAGACGGTTATTCGTATTGATGGTCATCAAGTGACATTGACTGAATCCGGTCAGCAGATTAGTAGTGAAACCGTAGAAGACCCCCTGGCCTGGATTGAAGACTATCAAGCACAATTTAAAGTGGCTGAAGTTGACAATTTACCCCGCTTTAATGGTGGGCTGGTGGGTTATTTTGGTTATGACACCATTCGTTACATTGAACCCAAGTTAAAGGATTGTCCGAATCCTGACATGCTGAATACACCCGATATATTATTAATGGTATCCGATGAGATCGTCGTTTTTGATAATCTGGCGGGGAAATTATACGTCATAGTGCATGCAGACCCGCAGCAACCTGATTCACTGGAGCATGCTGAACAAAGATTGGCGAGCCTGGTTAAGCGATTACGCCAAACGGTTCCAAGCTACCCGGTCAGCCAAAAAAGCAGAGAAGTCAAAGAAGAAGATTTTGTATCCGGTTTTACCAAGCAAGGTTTTGAGTCAGCGGTTGAAAAGGCGAAGGAATATATTGTCGAAGGAGATGTCATGCAAGTGGTGTTGTCGCAGCGCATGACTTTACCCTTTCAGGCGCCTCCACTGGATTTGTATCGCTCGCTACGTAGTCTCAACCCGTCGCCCTATATGTATTATCTGGATCTGGATGATTTTCATATTGTCGGGTCATCACCGGAAATATTAACGCGTCTCGAAGATGATGTCGTGACCGTTCGTCCCATCGCTGGCACTCGCCCCAGGGGTGAAACCGAGGAGGCCGATCGGGCTTGGGAAGAAGAGTTATTAGAAGACCCCAAAGAACGCGCTGAGCATTTGATGTTGATTGATCTTGGCAGGAATGATGCGGGTCGTGTCAGTGAAATCGGTAGCGTTAAGCTGACAGAGAATATGATAGTCGAGCGTTATTCCCATGTGATGCATATCGTATCTAATGTGACAGGGCGCCTTAAACAGGGCATGTCAGCGATCGATGTGTTGAGAGCGACCTTTCCTGCAGGAACGGTTTCAGGGGCACCCAAAATTCGTGCAATGGAAATCATTGATGAGTTAGAACCGGTAAAGCGCGGTGTCTATGCAGGTGCGGTCGGTTATCTCTCATGGAATGGCAACATGGATACGGCCATCGCCATTAGAACAGCTGTTATCAAAGATGGTATGCTGACTATTCAGGCCGGTGCAGGCGTGGTTGCTGACTCGGTTCCAGCCTATGAATGGAAAGAAACCATGAATAAGGGGCGTGCTGTATTTCGCGCTGTCGCTGAGGCCGAGGCTGGCCTCGATATTGCGCATCAATAATAATCTTAAGGTCTAAGCATGTTATTAATGATAGATAATTATGATTCGTTCACCTACAACCTTGTGCAGTATTTTGGTGAATTGGGTGCAGACGTACATGTTTATCGAAACGATCAGATCACAGTCGATAAAATGGAAGCGTTAAATCCGCAACATATTGTCATCTCCCCTGGACCCTGTACTCCGAATGAGGCGGGTGTTTCTGTCGATGCCATCAAATATTTTGCTGGTAAAATTCCTTTGTTGGGCGTGTGTCTAGGGCACCAGAGTATTGGTCAGGCATTTGGCGGGAAGATCGTACATGCCGGTCAGATCATGCATGGAAAGACGTCGATGATGCATCATGCGGATAAAGGTGTTTTTGCAGGGCTTACTAACCCGTTTGAGGCGACACGTTATCATTCGCTGGTTATTGAAAAGCAAAGTCTACCTGATTGCCTGGAAGTCACCGCCTGGACACAAACCGAGGAAGGTGAGCTGGACGAGATAATGGGTGTGCGTCATAAAGCATTAAAAGTGGAGGGTGTGCAATTTCATCCAGAGTCTATTTTGACTCAGCATGGCCATGACATGTTGAAGAATTTTCTGGAGATGTGAGCAGCTGCTTAATTCAAGATTATTAATTTACTTAAGGAACCTCTAGCTGCCAATTCACGAATTGATCAGAGGTTCCTTAAACATAAAACAACAGGGTAACGTTCATCGGAACGAATATTCGGAGTTATCAATAATGGACATGCAAACAGCAATTAAAACAGTCACTGACCGCAAACATCTTTCGCACGATGAAATGATAGCCGTGATGCGTTTAATCATGACCGGTGAGGCCACTCAGTCACAGATTGGTGGATTTCTGGTGGGTCTGCGCATGAAAGGTGAAAGCATTGATGAAATTGCCGCTGCTGCATCAGTCATGCGAGAGTTGGCAACACGGGTTGATGTTAGTGGGCCGCATCTGGTTGATACTTGTGGTACGGGTGGTGATGCTTCGGCAACATTTAATATTTCAACGGCCAGTGCTTTTGTTGTCGCAGCAGCAGGCGGTAAGGTCGCCAAACATGGCAATCGTTCGATTACCAGTAAATCCGGCAGTGCCGATGTGCTGGAAGCGGCGGGTGTTAATCTGGAGCTGGGGCCAGAACAGGTTGCCAAGTGCGTCAATGAACTGGGCGTTGGCTTTATGTTTGCACCCAAACATCATGGGGCCATGAAGCATGCCATCGGACCACGACGTGAGATGGGCGTACGGACTATTTTTAATGTACTCGGTCCACTGACTAATCCGGCAGGCGCCCCTAACCAGGTATTAGGGGTGTTTAGTGATGCCCTGGTTGAACCATTGGCCAAAGTGCTTATGCGTCTTGGTAGTGAGCATGTACTGGTGGTGCATTCTGAAGATGGCATGGATGAAATCAGTATTGGTGCATCAACACATGTCGCTGAACTTAAGGATGGAGAAATCAGGGACTATTTTATTACTCCAGAGGAATTTGGATTTGATCGCACTGATATTTCATTATTATCAGTTGATAGTGCCGAGCAGAGCCTGGAAGTTATTCGTGAAATATTTAATGGTGAAGCAGGGCCTGCACGCGATATCGTAGCAATGAATGCTGGCGCTGCTATTTATGCCGCGGGTCTGGAAGATAGTCTGGAAGCCGGTATTAAAACCGCATTGATGGTGATCTCTAATGGTTCTGCCAATGCCAAGCTGGATGGTTTGGTTGAGATATCCAACTCTTTTAATTGATCCCCATTATCTTGTTGATACCTGTAACACTATGACGACAAATACTCCTGATATTTTAAAAAAAATAATTCATCGAAAACGTGAAGAAATTACTGAAGCTCGCGCGGTAGTGTCCGAGCAAGCGTTGGTCGATCAGCTTGAATCAGCGCCACCTGTTAGGGGCTTTGTTGACAGTATGAAAAAACGCATCAGTGCTGGGCAACCCGCAGTGATTGCCGAAATCAAAAAGGCCTCTCCCAGCAAAGGGGTTTTACGTAAAAATTTTGACCCGGCTGCTATTGCAAGTAGTTATGAGCAGGGTGGGGCTTGCTGCCTTTCTGTTCTTACAGATGTGGATTTTTTTCAGGGTTCAATAGAATATCTTAAGCAAGCTCGTCAGCATTGCCAGCTTCCGGTATTACGAAAAGACTTTATGGTTGATCCCTATCAAGTTTATGAAGCGCGTGTCATGGGTGCTGATTGCATACTCTTGATCGTTGCCTGTCTCGAAGATGAGCAGATGAGGATGTTATCTGATCTGGCAGTTCAACTCGGTATGGATGTTCTGGTGGAAGTGCATGACGCTGAAGAGTTGCAGCGAGCGTTAAACCTGCCATTGCCTATGATTGGGATTAACAACAGAAATTTACGTACATTTGAAACAAGTTTGGAAACAACACTTGAATTAATAAAGATGATACCGGATCAGCGTATTATCGTTACTGAGAGTGGTATTTTGCAGCCTGCGGATGTGTTTTTAATGAGAGAGCATGAAGTCAATGCATTCCTGGTAGGTGAGGCATTTATGCGCTCAGAGACACCAGGTGAGCGTTTGGCGGAGTTGTTTTTTTAGTAGGCGGCCTATTAATATAGAGTCGCTAACGGGTTAGACAATCAATGATAGTGTGTTAATTGCAAACACGACACCAAGTATTCCGCCAGCAGTGATTAAAAAAACCAGGCTGCTTGCCTGCGCTGACCAAATGACAATATTCTTAGTGTGTTTTTTGACGGTGTCCACGTTGTCTCTCCAGATGCTGTTAAAAAAACTATATGACCAATGAGCGTCAGATAATGACAGTATGTATGAGACTCTATTGCAGGCTGGAATACAATAGAGGCACTGTTAACAAATGTGAAAACTGGTATATGTTTCTACTACGTGCCTGGTTTTTGCATACTTTAACGATTTGATTTCACCCTGTTAGATATTATGATGATAAGGTGGTGACGTTTTTAATCCCTGTATAGGGCATGATAAAAAGAGAAAATATGCGCCAGTACCTGTTAATAGTTACATCCTTGGTGGCCTTGATTTCTTGTGGTAGTCCGTCTGCTGAGCAATCGGGGATAGATAATTATTACGAGGCAAAAAAATTATTCTGGGGTAAGCTTTATGCCAGAGGTGGGGAAACATTGTATTGTGCTCAATCCTTTGGCTCGAAAAAAAGCAGGGAAATTAACGTCGAACATGTTTTGCCTATGTCATGGGTGATGAAAGCATTCAAGTGCAGGGATCGTGATAGTTGTCGACGTAATCATGCTCAATTTCGTCGGATTGAGGCGGATATGCATAACCTTTATCCTTCCAGGAGCGATATCAATCAAATTCGTGGGAGCTTTCCATTTGGTATGATAAAAGGTGAGCGACGGCAGTTTGGCCAATGTGATTTCGAGTTGAATAAAAAGAAACGAATGGTAGAGCCACGATCCGCAGTGAGAGGTGATATTGCACGGGCCATGATGTATATGCATGATCGTTATGCTATCCGTATACACTCCCGTCAAGGACAGTTATTGAAGCAGTGGAACCGTCAGGATCCGCCTGATACAACGGAACGTAAACGCAATGATATTATTGAAACCTTGCAGGGAAACCGTAATCGGTTTATAGATAAACCGGCGGAGGGAGATCGTTTACGTTTCTAGTTAACCGTTGAAGAAATTTATTGTGAACGCTGGCCTTTTTAGTGATTACTTAGTTGTCCCCGTGATGATCCCGGGTTTGATATTATTAAAGGTTCACAATCAATGGTTTTTTTGAAAGCATGGCCAAGCAGAAAAAGAGGGTAAGACATGCGTTGGAGAACAGGCAGAAGAAGTCGGAACATTGAAGATCGACGTGGAATGCGTCGACCAGGACGCTCAGGGCTATTAAAGGGTGGCGGCCTGGGCGCTATTGTTATTACGCTGGTGGCAATGTATTTTGGTGTTGATCCTTCCATGTTATTGCAAGGCATGCAAGGTGGCCAGGTTAGTACCTCCCCCGCAAGTAGCAGACCGCTATCGGCAGAAGAAAAAGAACTCACAGAGTTTGTTTCAGTGGTGTTGGCTGATACTGAAGACACCTGGAATGTATTATTTAAAAAAATGAATCGCAACTATGAAGAGCCTAAGCTGGTGTTGTTCTCGGGTTCTGTGAAGTCTGCGTGTGGTTTTGCACAATCTGCGATGGGGCCTTTTTATTGTCCTGGCGATCACAAGGTCTATATTGATTTGAGCTTCTACAATGACTTGAAGCATCGCTTCAAGGCTCCTGGTGATTTTGCACAGGCTTATGTCATCGCACATGAAGTTGGGCATCATATACAAACGCTATTAGGCATTTCTGAAAAAGTACATAAAGCTAAAAGAGGCCTCAGCAAAACCCAGGCGAATGCACTTTCTGTTCGACAGGAATTGCAAGCCGACTGTCTAGCAGGAATTTGGGCTAATCATGCTGATCGCGCCCGTAATGTACTTGAAACAGGTGATGTGGAGGAAGCCCTGAATGCGGCTACTGCTATCGGTGATGATCGTCTGCAAAAACAATCGACAGGGCGTATTGTTCCCGAGAGTTTTACTCATGGGAGTTCGGAACAGCGTGTGCGCTGGTTCAGAACAGGATTAAAATCCGGACAAGTAGACAGTTGTAATACATTTTCAGCCAAGCGACTCTGATTCAGGATTTTATATACGGTTCAGAACGTTTGACCTCAATGGTCTTAACCGGTTTTTTGGGGCGTCTGAATAATCGCATAAATACTGCCCAGAATGATTCCAGCACCAGGCTTGCCAGTAGGCCAAAACTCAATCCACAAATAGCAGCATCGGTATTCAAAGGTAAATTGGCGGTATAGCTATTATAGGTGTCCTTGAGTATTTCCGAGTCGGATGAGGTCAGAATATGGGCGGCTTTAGACCAGAATGACCCCTGTAAGGCATCAATTTCAGCTTCATAAAACTTTTTGCGTTGTACGATCTTTCGCAATGGTTCTGCTTCGGCGCGAAAAGTAGGATCCAGGCTTTGTTCGTGTTTGCTAATCAGGTCTTCAATGGTTCCACCCGATATTCCTTTGGCGATTTTAAGGTATTCATCAAATTGAATTCTGGATTCATTCAGGTGGGCTTCCATGCGTTTGACGTATTGATCAACAAAATTGGGTACCTGTACGCCGAACATAAGCGCGGCGGTAAAAATCAGCATGGAAGCATAGTGATGTATCTTACTCATAATTATCCGCAGATGATCGAGAGGCAATGGGTTGGTCATACCGCATGTGCCAAAAATTTGTTCGAAAATGACCTTGGGCTTTATTTGATTATGCCTGCGTTAGGCTCTCGTGTGTATACATGAGGGGCTTTGTTTGGCGGTGAAATTATATCAGTTAGTCCAGGAATGGTTGAGAATAGGCGGTTTTAATCAGTATGCCTGCCAATATTGATGGGAATCTAGCTCAAGAAGTGTATGTGGGCTAGCGCGATCACGAATATTAATTCATATAAAACAATTATTTAGAAGGAATCGACATAATTTAGATGTATTAATTGAGACTTTTTACGGGAACAATCAATTTTCGGCTCCTACAATGCGTTATTTTCATGTAGAATAGCGTCCCTTTAAACGACGCGAGTGCCGGAATGTTCCAGTTTCCGATATAGGCGTATTCACCTGTCAGAGTCGGGTACACGGGTTTCCCCAGTAAGTGTTGGGAGACTGACAGATAATTTTTATGCACAAACTTTAGAGTGTAAACATGACTGATCTAACGCATTACAGAAACATTGGTATCTTCGCACATGTTGATGCCGGTAAAACAACCACCACTGAACGTATTCTGAAGCTGACCGGTAAGATTCATAAAACCGGTGAGGTGCATGATGGCGCGGCCACCACTGATTTTATGGAGCAGGAGCAGGAACGAGGCATTACAATTCAGTCTGCTGCTACTTCCTGTACATGGGATGGTCATCGCTTAAATATTATCGACACACCAGGACATGTTGACTTCACGATCGAAGTTTATCGTTCTCTTAAAGTACTGGATGGCGGTGTGGGTGTTTTCTGTGGTTCTGGTGGTGTTGAGCCTCAGTCAGAAACTAACTGGCGTTATGCGAACGAGTCCGAAGTAGCACGTATTATTTTTGTTAATAAAATGGACCGAATGGGCGCTGATTTTTATCGCGTTGCAAAACAGGTTAAGGATGTGCTGGGAGCAACCCCGGTTATCATGACCTTGCCAATTGGCACAGAAGATGACTTTATTGGTGTTGTAGATTTGCTGACCCGTAAGGCATATGTCTGGGATGATTCAGGTGACCCCCTAAATTACAGTGTTCAGGAAATTCCTGCTGACATGGTTGACGATGTTGAAAAATATCGTGAAGAACTGATTGAGGCCGTTGTCGATCAGGACGATGATGTCATGGAAAAATACCTGGATGGCGAAGAGCCTGATATTGATACATTAAAACGTTGTATTCGCAAAGGCACGATAGCACTGGATTTCTTCCCGACTTTTTGTGGCTCAGCATTCAAGAACAAAGGCGTTCAATTAGTACTTGATGCGGTTGTAGACTATCTGCCGAACCCTGTTGAAGTTAAACCCCAGCCTGAAGTTGACCTGGAAGGTAACGAGACAGGTGAATTCGCGATAGTGGACCCTGAGTATCCTTTACGTGCTTTGGCATTTAAGATTATGGATGACCGTTTTGGCGCATTAACCTTTATCCGTGTTTATTCCGGTAAACTGGAAAAAGGTATGACGGTACTGAATACCTTTACAGGTAAAACCGAGCGTATTGGCCGCATCGTAGAAATGCATGCTGATTCACGTGAAGAATTGAGTTCTGCCCAGGCCGGCGATATTGTCGCGGTCATTGGTATGAAAAATGTACAAACGGGTCATACCTTATGTGATCCCAAGCAACCTGCGACATTGGAGCCCATGGTATTCCCTGATCCAGTTATCTCAATTGCTGTAGCGCCGAAAGATAAGGGAGCTTCTGAAAAATTGGGTGTTGCACTGGGTAAAATGATTCAGGAAGATCCATCTTTCCGTGTTGAAACGGATGAAGACAGTGGCGAGACCATTCTGAAGGGTATGGGTGAGTTGCATCTGGATATCAAGGTGGACATTCTTAAACGTACACATGGTGTGGATCTGGAGGTGGGCAAACCTCAAGTAGCCTATCGTGAAACTATTACCAAGGCTGTTGAAGATAGTTATACGCATAAAAAGCAATCAGGTGGTTCTGGCCAGTTTGGTAAAATTGATTATGTTATCGAACCTGGTGAGCCAGGCAGTGGCTTTGAGTTTGAATCAAAGGTAACGGGTGGTAATGTTCCCAGAGAATTTTGGCCTGCTATTGATAAAGGCTTCAAGAGCATGCTTGGTCAAGGTGTTCTGGCGGGTTATCCCGTTCTGGATATTAAAGTTACCCTGAAAGACGGTGCTTTCCATGCAGTGGATTCGTCAGCAGTGGCATTTGAAATAGCCGCAAAGAGTGCATTTAGACAATCGATTCCTAAAGCGGGTCCTCAGTTGATTGAGCCCATCATGAAAGTGGATGTATTTACTCCGGATGATAACGTGGGTGATGTTATTGGTGATCTTAACCGTCGTCGTGGCATGATCAAATCTCAGGAAGCCGGTGTAACGGGTGTACGTATCAAGGCAGATGTTCCATTGAGCGAGATGTTCGGTTATATCGGTGACCTGCGTACCATGACTTCAGGTCGTGGCCAGTTTTCGATGGAATTTGAGCATTATTTGCCTTGTCCTAAAAACGTGGCAGAAGAAGTTGTCAAGGAAGCTGCAGAACGTAAGGCTGCCAAGTAACACTCGTTATTGGTTGAAATGCTCGGGGTGGCCTTCTGTCACTCTTGAGCTTAAGGGCCTCTGCTTAGTCCTGAATTACTCAGAGGCTACTTAAATTATAAAATCCACGAAAAGTGGATTTTATGTTTTCTAGCATTCATTCGTAGTCAGATATTGGTCCGTCTGTTTTTTTCGTTAACTTGAACAAGCCATCTTTTATCTTGAAATATATTTCGGAGTTATCCATGTCTATAGAACGAACATTGTCCATTATTAAACCTGATGCCGTTGGAAAAAATGTGATCGGTAACATTTATACGCATTTTGAAGATGCCGGATTAACCATTATTGCTGCGCGTATGATGCATCTTGATCGGGCGCAAGCTGAAGGTTTTTATGCAGTACATAAAGAACGTCCATTCTTTAATGATCTGGTTGAATTCATGACCTCAGGCCCAGTGATTGTACAGGTGCTCGAAGGTGAGAATGCCATTAGCAAGCATCGTGAAGTGATGGGGGCGACAAACCCGAAAGAAGCGGATGCTGGCACTATTCGTGCGACGTTTGCCAGCAGCATTGAGGAAAATGCCTGTCATGGTTCAGATGCCGCCGAGACAGCAGCGGTGGAAATCGCTTATTTTTTCTCAGATGATCAAATCTGTCCTCGCACACGCTAGCACGAAAGTCACCGTTTTTGATGCTTGTCCTTTTATAGGGTTTAGATGTAGTCGACCCGGACATCAACCGGGAAATCTGGGGTCAATGTCCTCTCCGGGTTTAGTTTTCATACAAAGAATGTTTTGATAGTCCCTAGTCCCTAGTCCCTAGTCCCTAGTCCCTAGTCCCTAGTCCCTTCTTTTTAAGCAAAGGCTTCAAAAAGTGTCCAGTATGCGAGTGTGTACATTCAGCCACTTCTTCAGGTGTTCCCTGGGCAATAATTTCTCCACCTTTGATGCCACCCTCGGGTCCCAGATCGATTACCCAGTCCGCCGTTTTGATGACATCCAGATTATGTTCTATAACGATGATAGTGTTGCCATGATCACGAAGTCGATGTAGAACGACTAACAACTGTTCTATGTCGTGGAAGTGGAGCCCTGTGGTGGGCTCATCAAGAATGTAGAGGGTTTTGCCAGTATCGCGCTTGGATAATTCTCGTGAGAGTTTGACGCGTTGTGCTTCTCCACCAGAAAGTGTGGTGGCATTTTGGCCTAATTTTATATAAGTGAGGCCCACATCCATCAGCGTTTTGAGTTTTTTCTTGACCACTGGAATATTTTCGAAAAAGTCATGGGCATCTTCGACCGTCATGTCGAGCACCTCGTAAATATTCTTTCCTTTGTATCGAATATCCAGCGTTTCTCGGTTGTAGCGTTTGCTTTTGCACACGTCGCAAGTAACGTATATATCCGGTAGAAAATGCATTTCAACTTTAATGACACCATCGCCCTGGCAGGATTCACAACGTCCGCCTTTGACATTAAAGCTGAAACGACCTGGCGTATAGCCACGCGAGCGTGCTTCCTGCGTGCCAGCAAATAATTCGCGGATCGGTGTGAATAATCCAGTATAAGTCGCCGGGTTGGATCGCGGGGTGCGACCGATCGGGCTCTGGTCAATATCAACAACCTTGTCAATTTGCTCCAGTCCAGTAAAAGACTCGAACGGTGAGGGTACATTGCTACCTTTATTCAATTCCTGCGACACATGTTTGAAGAAGGTGTCATTGATCAGGGTGGATTTTCCAGATCCTGAGACACCGGTGACCGCGGTCATTAATCCGACCGGTATTTCAACAGTGACATTCTTCAGGTTATTGCCTGTCGCGCCTTTGAGCACTAGTTGTTTGCTTTTGTCGTAGTCCGTGCGAGTTTCTGGCAAGGCTATAGAAAGTTCGCCAGATAAATATTTTCCGGTCAGGGAATCCTTATTTTTCATGATTTGATCGGGCGTTCCCTGGGCGATTATTTTACCGCCGTGAACACCGGCACCGGGACCGATATCAATAACATGGTCTGCTGACAAAATAGCATCTTCATCATGTTCGACAACGATAACGGTATTGCCCAGATCACGAAGAAAATTCAATGTATTTAGCAGTCGTTGATTATCGCGTTGATGCAATCCGATAGAGGGTTCATCGAGTACATACATAACCCCAACCAGTCCCGCACCAATCTGGCTGGCCAAGCGAATACGTTGTGCTTCTCCGCCTGACAGGGTATCGGCACTACGCTCCAGTGTCAGGTAATCAAGACCTACGTTCACCAGAAAGTCGAGTCGTTGGCTGATTTCCGTGACAATTTTGCTGGCGATTTCCCCACGTTTTCCCGGTAGGGATAACTGTTTGAAAAATACCTGTGCGCTATCAATAGGCATGGATGAAATATCAGGAATGGTCTTGTCAGCGATGAAAACATAACGAGCTGAGCGCGTCAGGCGTGTACCCTGGCAATCCGGACAGGAATGTACGCTGAGGAATTTTGATAACTCTTCGCGTACGACATTGGATTCAGTTTCGCGGTAGCGTCGTTCCATGTTACGTATGATGCCTTCAAACGGATGGCGTTTATTAGTGATGCCCCCGCGTTCATTGAAGTATTCAAACTCGATAATGTCATCACCACTGCCATAAAGGATGAAATCCTGGTTTTGTTTGTCGAGCTCATCAAACGGTGTCTCGATATCAAAGCTGTAGTGGTCGGCCAGTGAGCTGATGAGATTGAAATAGTAGGCATTACGTCTGTCCCAACCCCTGATGGCACCACCTGCCAGGCTCAGGTGTGGGTTATTGACTACACGTTGGGGATCAAAAAATGATTTGTTACCCAGGCCATCACAGCTGGAGCAGGCACCAACCGGGTTATTAAACGAAAACAATCGGGGTTCCAGTTCACTCAGGCTGTAGCCACACTGTGGACAGGCGAATTTGTCTGAAAAGACCATCTCTGGTTTGTTGCTGTCATCCATCCAGGATATACGTGCATTGCCATCACTGAGACGTAATGCCGTTTCAAAGGATTCAGCCAGCCGAAGTTCCATGTCTTCTTTGACTTTAAAGCGATCGACAACCGCTTCAATGGTGTGTTTCTGGTGTAAGTCCATCGTCGGTGCATCATCCAGATCAACAACAATGCCATCAATTCGTGCACGGATGAAGCCTTGTGACTTCAATTCCTCGATGACGTGCAGATGTTCTCCTTTACGGTTCGCAACCATCGGTGCCAGCAATAGTAATTTACTATCAACAGGCAGGGCCATGACGTGATCGACCATCTGGCTGATGGTTTGGGCTTCCAGAGTGATGTCATGATCCGGACACCTAGGGTCTCCAGCACGGGCAAATAAAAGGCGCAGGTAATCATAAATTTCGGTAATGGTACCCACCGTGGAGCGGGGGTTATGAGAAGTCGATTTTTGCTCAATCGAGATCGCTGGTGACAACCCCTCAATGTGGTCGACATCCGGTTTTTCCATCATTGATAGAAATTGACGGGCATAGGCGGATAAGGACTCGACATAGCGTCTTTGTCCTTCAGCGTAAATGGTATCAAAGGCCAGCGATGATTTACCTGAGCCTGACAGGCCAGTGATAACAATCAGCTTGTCTCTGGGCAGGTCGATATCGATATTTTGTAGATTATGGGTGCGCGCCCCGCGGATAATGATGGTGTCCATGTATTTCGTATTACCAGTTATTATTGCAACCTGCTAGTATACGCTAGTTTTTAGCGTAATAATTAACTGATTCGAAGGAAAATGTATTGTCTGCTGATGGACCAACAACACTACCAATGACTTCCCTGGAAAGACGGGCTGCCGTATCCCTTGCCAGCATCTTTGCTGTGCGGATGTTAGGGCTGTTTATGTTGTTTCCTGTCATTAGTCTGTACCAGGATCGCCTGGAGGGGGCAACACCGGCCCTGATAGGTTTTGCAATTGGTGTCTATGGTCTGACTCAGGGTGTTCTGCAGATCCCGTTTGGGTTGCTGTCAGATCGTGTTGGTCGTAAACCTGTGATATTCATGGGGCTGGCACTCTTTGCAGTGGGTAGTGTGGTGGCGGCCATGTCTGATTCTATTTATGGCATTATAGCCGGCCGTGCATTGCAAGGTTGTGGTGCAATAGCCGCGGCTATTATGGCTTTGGCCGCTGATTTAACCCGTGAAGAACATCGCACCAAAGCCATGGCCATGATCGGTATGAGTATCGGCAGTGCCTTTGCACTAGCATTAGTACTGGGACCATTATTTGACCACTGGGTTGGCCTCAGTGGTGTATTTTGGTTCACTGCGGTGATGGCGTTGCTGGCTATGGTCGTTCTAAAATTTATCGTTCCCAGTCCTGTTAAACAACGATTACATCGTGATGCCGAACCCGTGCCGGCACAATTCCGTCAAGTGCTGGGAGACACTCAGTTATTACGCCTGAATTTGGGTATTTTTTTGCTGCACATGATTTTAACAGCCAGTTTTGTTGTGTTTCCGTTGGTACTACAAAATGAGCTAGGGCTCGATTCATCCCGTCACTGGTGGGTTTATTTACCAATATTGCTGTTGTCAGT
>Ga0316205_10001075_pt1 | contig 38361 bp, 41 predicted proteins | sample 3monthpyrite_MG_FD_204941 | JGI IMG/M metagenome (GOLD analysis project Ga0316205, IMG submission 204941) | Microbial mat bacterial communities from mineral coupon in-situ incubated in ocean water Damariscotta River, Maine, United States -... | ecosystem: Environmental > Aquatic > Marine >...
AAAATCGCCGATACACTGGAAACACTGAACCTTGAAAAAGAACGTGTGGCAACTTATGAAGTGGCCATTACCGATGTGGCTCGCACAGCTGATCTGATTAACGACATGGCGAAAACCATTGAAGAAATCGGCATGAGCCCATTTAAGTTTTAATGGCAATTTCTAAGAGGATATAAGAATGAGTGATAATAACCAGATGGTTGAAAAATATCGCAATAACTTCCTTAAAGAAGTTGAAGCGAATGTAGAAGAAGGTGACTGGGTTAAAATGTGCATGCAGTGCGGCGTTTGTGCTGGCTCATGCCCAATGGGTCCTTACTGGGATCACTCACCACAGGAATTATTTATGATGATTCGCGCGGGTAAGCGTGAAGAAGTTTTAACATCAGAATCTATGTGGATGTGTACCTCCTGTTATAACTGTATTTCACGTTGTCCACGTGAGTTACCGATTACCCATATCATGCACGGTTTAGCCCACTACGCTAAACGTTTAGGTATCGCGCCGAAAAATCAGGCGACCTTACGTTTTTCTCAGAAGTTCTGGGATAACTTAATGGTGAATGGTCGTGTTAATGAGCTGAAATTAGGTATCTCACTTTATTTCCTCGATGGTCTAGTGCAGGGCATTAAAAATGCACTGGCGGCTAGCGGCTTAGGTTTGGGCATGTATAAAGCCAAGCGGTTAAACCCGATGGAATTATTAGGCGGTCATAGTATTAAAGATAAATCCGGCCTTAAAGCCATGATCAAGAAAGCGCAGGAAATTGAAGAAGCGCGCATTTCTGGCAACAGTAAATAACAGGAGCAAATTATGTCCAAAGAATATTCTTTTTACCCGGGCTGCTCTTCACAGAAAGGCACGTCAGGTTCAAATCTGCAAACATCTGTTAACGCAATTTGCGATACGTTAGATATTAAACTGAACACCATTCCAGACTGGAATTGTTGCTCCGCATCTATCGGTTATTCCGGTGGTGGTGAGCTGCCACGTTTAGCGTTATCTGCACGTAACATTGCATTATCAGAAAAAAATAATCCAGGTCAGGAAATTGTTGCAACTTGTGCTGCCTGCTGGTTGGCGACTCGTGAAACTAAAGAGCGTATCGAAGGTAGCGAAGAAATTCGTGAAGGTACTGAAGCCGCACTGAAAGAAGCACATCTGGAAATTTCGAATGAAATGCCTAAAGTACGTCATATGACAGAAGTGCTGATTGAAGATATTGGCTTTGATGCGATGAAAGAAAAAGTGGTTAAGCCATTAGAAGGCATTAAAATTGCCGGCTATGTGGGTTGCCAGACAAACCGTCCGTTTGGTATTGATGGCGAATCTTTCGAAAATCCAAAATACCTGGACAACATGGTTGAAGCCATGGGTGCAGAAGCCTGTACAACTTATGAAAAGAAAGTTTCATGTTGTGGTGGTGCATTAGCTTTTTCAGAGCCAGAAAAATCCCAGGCACTGGTTAAAGGTATTATTGAAGCAGCATATGATAATGGTGCAGATATGATTGTAACGCCTTGTCCGGTTTGTCAGTTAAATGTTGAAGCATATCAAAATGACATTAACGCAACCTATGGAACCAAGTTTCATATACCCGTGACTTATTATTCAACATTAATGGCGGTTGCTTATGGCAAGACTGCTAAGGAAGCAGGTCTGGATGGGTTGATGATTCAGAGTAAGCAGTTGAATGATATAGTGGCTAAATAAGCTTAATATTTATTTCATAATATTAAAAGGCACAACGTTAGGTTGTGCCTTTTTTTGTTGTTAAAAGTATGTGTATTTATTGTTATGAGTCAGCGGTTATAACTGAGTAAGCATTGTAAATGTTTTTTTCTGTCTATTTGCATTCCCGAGTGGTAAATAATGAGGCGCTATTTATTTAATGGAACGCTGGTTTGATTGTGGGAATATTTAAGGTGTAAAAACGACCTGATAAATCGTGGTTATGAGAAAGTGGGTGCAACTGGGAAAGTGTTCAGGCTCACTGTCATTAGATAATCAAAAAATATTTTATTTAAGATTTGAGTTTATACGAAAATATTTTTAAAAATAAAAATCTACAGATAAATTACTGTCCTTTATCTTAGTTGACTATATAAAGTTAATTTTATTGGTATCAGTTTTATATTTTAAACCTAAATTTTCAATCAATAAATAATAAGTTAAATTGACTGTCAAGTGGCTCGCCTTTTAAATTAAAGCAATAAACGCTTACCTCACAATCTTTTTTGCCATTCCATGCGCCAATTCGGCAGGACTTGTAGTTCGTACCACCGTAAGCATTAACAATGAACTGACCGCGATTACAGGCCAGCTTCTTAAACTTTACCTTATATACACCAGTTGAAGGTCGGTCGCGTGTTACTGAGTGACCGTTGTTAAACGTATATAAGCTTGTGCTTAATGTTGATGTGCTTGCTGATGGGTTTGCATTCCATGTGTATGCAACAATACCGTTTTTACTAAGAATGGGTTTGTTAGAGTCATCAGCACTGATAGTAGTGGAATTTAGCGCTATCAAAACAAATAACACAAAAAAACGTTTATTGAACGCGCTTCTAAAATTTTTATTTATCATTTCCAAACTTATCCCGTGATTAAAGTTTAACAGTCGAATTTATAACATAAAACATCATAAATAGCCAAATATAAGAAGGTGTTAATGTATTGAGTAATAAAGTGATTATTAGTGTACTTAAGGAAGAGTTATCATGTGGTGAATTATATTGGAGTGAAGACAATCAATTTTTTATGGTAAGTGATAACAGTGTAATAATTTAAATTATTGAAATTTATAATCATTATAAAATTAATAGTGCTTTAATTGTCTTGATTTTGGTATGTTAATTCAATATTATTAATCAGTTCCCGAAGTTTAGTGGGGAAATATATGGATGCATTTAGTGTTATACGCGGCTTGATAAAAAATTAAAATGTTTAAATAGCGTGGTTTTGAATCTTTAATTTCAGTTTGTTTTCTTTTTATAAGCCTCGAGTCCTCTTTAATAATTTAATGGTTTAAATTTTAATAGATAATTAGTATTAATAGAATGCTTTGTTATTTACTATATCATCACTAATGTCATAAGGAGAATATTATGTCCTGGCTAACTGATATATTCAGTAGTAATGTTACGAACCTGGTAGATTCAGTAGGTAATACAATTGATAAACTGGTTACTTCGGATGAAGAACGTGACAAGCTTAAAATTGAAATGGAAGCAGAATTAAATAAGTTAAAAATAATTCAGCTCGATGCCATTCAGAAGTATGATTCTGAAATTAGCAACAGACACATGTCCGATATGAAATCGGATAGCTGGCTATCAAAGAATGTGCGGCCGTTATCGCTTGTGTTTTTAACGGTATCAACTGTTTTACTGGCTTATCTCACTATTTTTGTACTAGAAGCGGATAAGGTAGCACTGATACAGCCCTGGAAAGATTTATTGCAGATTTTACTGGTAACTGTGTATGCCTTTTATTTTGGGAGTCGTGGCTTTGAAAAGGTTAACTCTATAAAGGCTGCAGGGCAGAGTAAGCCTCCACAGGCTAAAGGTTAAAATAATAACTTAAATTATCAGGAGACGTCCCATGGAAATTAAGGATCATAGATTGAGTGCGGATAATGTTGACTGGCGCGAATCACCGAATCAGGGGGGTAAGCTGGTAGGTGGCAAGCCTGACTCTATTATTATTCATTATACCGCAGGTTCATCTGCAGAATCTTCGGTGAGAAGTCTTAGTAATCCCAAACAAAAAGTATCTGCTCACTTGGTGGTGGGTGCAAAAGGTGAAATTTTTCAACTGGTGCCTTTTGATACCGTTGCCTGGCATGCGGGTCGAAGTAGCTGGAAGGGACGAAGTGGTTATAATAAATATTCAATTGGAATTGAAATAGATAATGCGGGAATTCTAAAACCAAACGGTAATGGTCGTTATCTATCCTGGTTTAACCGAGTTTATTCAGAGGATCAAGTTGTAAAAGCGATACACAGGAACGAAACAGCTGAAAAATACTGGCACCGATATACCGAAGAGCAGATCGAAGCTGTGTTCGAAATATGCGAAACATTATGTGATAGCTATTCGATTAAAGAAATTCTTGGACATGAGGAGATTGCTCCGTCAAGAAAAACAGATCCGGGGCCAGCCTTTCCACTAGAGAGGCTTCGATCAACTATCTTTGACAATGACCGGGAAGAAGATAAACCTGATGAAAAAGTATCATCAATTGATACGGCTGCATTTATATCAACGCCTTTACTTAATGTTCGTAGTGGTCCGGGTGCATCTTTTGCTAAGGTTGCTGAGCCCCTTAAGCAAGGTGATCGTGTTGAAATTCTGGAAAAGGATGGGGGCTGGACAAAAGTGCGACATGTTACCGAGGGCTGGGTAAGTGGTAAATATATTTCATAGTTAATTTTTTAAACATCAATCATGATTTGATTAATATTTTATTCTAGCAAGGATGGTAGCAGTGAAATTCTGCTATGATTAATTTTCCCGAGTGCCAATTCAGAGTGTTTCGGGCCGGGTAGAAAATTGTCAGTTGTTAAAATTCAGATGTCTATTGAATAAATAATGGTATATCTGGATGTCTGTTTAGTTAAGTCGCTTTCTCGTACTATCTCCGCTCTGATAATAATTAATTAAAATTGGAATTTGAATTTATATGTTTGCAGTGATATTTACAGCTGAGCTGAATGAACTTGATAATGATTATTATGCAACAGCAAAAAGAATGCGCGAGCTTGCTATCAATGAATATGGCTGTATTAAGCTAACTTCAGTGGCACAAGAGGCTAAAGAAATAACGGTTTCTTACTGGCATCAAAAACAGCAGATAGTTAACTGGAAGCAAAATAAAGAGCATATTGAAGCCCAGCAAAAAGGCAAAGATAAGTGGTACAGGAATTATCAGGTTGAAATAGTTGAAATTTTGCATGCCTATGAAAGTGCATAATACCTTATATTTAGAGTGCAACATTCATTGAGTCTTATATTGAAATGTGATGAATAACACACTTCTGAAAATGTTACTTGTTTACTTAACCTGGCTTGATGTTGAGCAACTATATTTTTGCTTAAATAGACTAGTTTGAAAATGTTGTAGATCATATTGTAGGTAGTATTGATGAGTAGTAAATTAAAGTTTCATTTTGTACGGATTAAAGTAGCAAGTTTTGTTATTTCAGTTGTGTTTCTTAGTGGCTGTGGTGGCGGTGGAGGCACAAGCACAGATAATAATCCAACTCTGCAGGAACTAGGTAAAAAAATATTTTTTGATGAATCACTGTCCAGTAGTAATAACCAGTCCTGTGGTACCTGTCATGATCCGTTAAGCGGCTTTGCTGATCCCGATGTCAGTTCAGATAATCCGGTTTCTGAGGGTTCTGAAACAGACAGTTTTGGCGATAGAAATGCACCGACAGCAGCCTATGCTTTTTTTATCCCCGGTTTTACACAGGAAGCCCATACCACGCCAGCCCCTGATAATACTGTTTCGAATTATAAGGGTGGGCAATTTCTTGACGGGCGTCGTCAGGATCTGGTGGAGCAGGCAAAAGACCCGTTTCTAAATCCAGTTGAAATGAATAATGCGGATGCGGCCGAAGTAGTTGGTAAAGTGCAAGCTGCAAGCTATGCAAATGACTTTATTACAATCTTTGGTAGCGGCGCGTTTGATAATATTGAAACAGCTTACGATAATATAGCTATAGCCATTGCTGCTTTTGAAGCATCGGATGAGGTGAACGCCTTTTCTTCTAAATTTGATGATGTTATGGCAGGTGCGGCCACTTTTACTGCATCAGAGCAGCGAGGCTTTGATTTATTTAAAGGTGATGCCAAATGCGCAAACTGTCACACTATTCCAGATACGGGGCCCGTGTTATTTACCAATCATCGCTATTATAATATTGGTACACCTTCTAATTCGCAAAATCCTGCAGTTACGGCTAATTCAAACTTTATTGATAATGGAGTGGGTGGAAATCAGACGGTTATTGATGCAGGAGATGCTGCAACCGAAGCGGGAAAGTTTCGTACGCCTACTTTGCGTAATGTCGAGTTAACTGCTCCTTATATGCACAATGGTGTATTCCAGACCCTGGACCTGGTGATTACACATTATGATCTTAAAATGCAGTTTGCCACAGCTGAGGTAGATACTAATATTGCTACCGAGGTGGCTTTTGATAATGATACTTCGCTTGGTTTGTCCGAGACAGATAAGACAGACCTGATTAATTTTATGAAAGCATTGACAGATCAATAGTTAAGTCGGCAGAGCATGAAGCTTGTCTCAGGTTTCGTATTAAAAATTATTTATCATCTGTAAATATTATAATCGAAGATCCAGTGTATCATGGTTGTTTAAAGGCACTGGACTTCGATACAGATACTCTGTAGTAACATGAATTTATTGATCGGCTTTGTTTTCAAAAGATAAACCACTAACACCGTTGCCTTTAAATCTTACAATAACAATCTTCCCATCATTATCTTTTAGTGAAAGAATATTCTTACCTTCGCTCTCATCACCAATAAATTCAGACTTTTCTAAAACTGGTTTTCTATTTCTAAGAGATTCAGGTGCAGTGATGTTTTTTGAGCCCCAGCCATCGGTTTGTTTCGATTTTTCAAAAGCAATTAACGCAAGGCTAAATTTTTGCTCCAGTTCAATCATCTCACTGAGAGACTCAAGTTTAAAACCATTTAGCATGCTCTCAATAAATTCCCGGTTAAAGCTATCTTTTATTTTTTTAACCAGTGTATAGGGTTGATTAGGTGTGACACTCAAGCGTATTGGTGCACTTGCAGTAATCGTTCTTGGTTTGGCTTTTGTTCTTTCCTTTCCTTCAACATAGGCAGCAGCTTTTTCAAGGTATATTTCTTCCGGGTTTTCCTGAATGGCACGGGCAAGGCTAGCACCTTTTACATCATTCCATTCTCGCTTTGCGACAACCGATGCGGAAACCCCTTCCTCTTTGGCCATTTCAAAAAGGCAATTAGCGTGACAGTGTTGAAAGTAATCTTTAATAACTGGACTTAAGGACAGGTAGGCTTCAATTTTCTCCATGCCACTTTTTCCTGGGTAGCCAGCACCATAGGGTGGTTCAGCTTCTATGTAGTGACGTAGGGATTTAAATGAATTACCTTCACTATCATTTAGTTTTTTCCAGCCTTCAACCTTGCAGAATAAGGCCATTGCATCTGCAAATTTCTCTATTTGTCCACCTTGTTTAATCATTTCATGTTGGGTTTTTATGGTATCGGCTGAGTCTTTCATATCGTGTAAATTCGAGTGGTTGATGGTAAAAATGATCGCAATGATACTTGTTTCATGGCATATTTTCCAGAGAATGCCAGTAAATGATAATCAGAAATTTGCGTTATTAATAAAACTCAAACAAGTTGGTATCTAATAAATTAATTTTAATAGGGCGTAAAAGTTAGTTTTAAAACATACTTGCGTTTGCTTTCACCGTGTACCGAGTCATTGGCTACGATAGCCACTGTATCTACAGAAGGCGGAATTTTTACATTTCTTAGCGAACGGGTGAAAGGTTGTTCGTTAACGTGTGGATGAGCTAATGCCCTGTGACCGAGTAACTCACCAGAAGTAGTTAGTACTTTCCAGCCATTAGCAAAGTGAGACCAGCCCTCATCCGCATGACGGATAGTAACATCAAAATTACAGATTCTCTTATGGTTGCATTCTGCTTTTACGCTTTCAATTTGTGCTTGCCCTGAAAATGCAGGGTTATGAAAAGCAAATATACAGATAAGTAAAAATGAATGTAATAAAAAATATTTCATACTATGTCCTTAAGGTTCCGCGGGGTATTGCGCGTAAACTGGTAGGCTGTCTTCGCAAGACCAGTCAGCACGTGAATCCCAAAAAATATGCCCCTGGGGGTTAATCGGGGGTTGAGTGTCAAGTGAACCTGCAGGTATCAGAACAGCATCAAGTTCAGGAACGGTTCTTGGCATTGGGCTGCCGCATTGCTGGCAGAAACAGTTGTAAAACCTCTCTGCATCAGGGACCTTATAGCGGGAGAGGTGATTCTCTCCCTGTAACCAACGAATGCCTGTAACTGGAGATATTAATAAATTACTGGCATGCCCTGTGCCAGTGGCTTTTCTGCAGCGTTGACAATGGCAGTGATAAAATCGTTTTGTTTTTCCGCTTACAGTAAATTTAACTGTTCCGCACAAACAGCTTCCGCTCACGCTACTAATAGTTGTAATATCAGACATGTCATCTATACCTTTTTTTTGAAGTATTGTTACCCTGTTGTAATTATAAAAGGGTAAAATTACTCATCTATAGTAATTAAATAAATAAGTAATAACAAGAAAATAAATAATACAGATTCAGTCTTGTTATAAAAATTAGAATCAATAAGGTTGAATTTTTTGTATAAAAAAATCAAATTGTTTTTAAAGACACGTGATGCTGCGTTGGTTGCAGCTAATCAGCGTATGGCGGTGGTCTTTCATGCTGATAAAAATAATGTCCCTGTAGATTTTTTTATTAGTGACTTATGGCACAAAAGAAAATTAGTTATTTCAGAAACACTTGAAAATTCTTTAGCCGGCAATCTGGCTGCGACTAAGCTTGGTGAAGAGTATGATCTGGTTGTTTTTGATGTCAGGGTGTCGTTTAATCCTGATGCGCTTGGGGTGGTTTCTGGAGTTTTATGTGGCGGGGGCTGCTTAATTATTATTCTGCCTGAGAATAAAATTTGGGAAAATACTCAGAGTTTATTTCTTAAGCATGTTACTAAATTATTGTTTAATCAGCCGGGTGTTTACTATTTTACTGATGATATTTTTCTGTCGAAATCAATACCCATAGAAAATAAAGAAAAATTTAAAAATGATGTTTGTACTGTGGAAAGTAATTCTCTGTACAGTACAGTTGATCAAAAATTAGCAGTTGAAAGTGTTATTAACTCAGTGCAGGACAGAAATGATTATTGCTGTGTTTTGACATCTGCGAGGGGTAGAGGAAAAACTTCAGCGCTTGGTCTGTTTGCGTCTGAAATGATCAAAAGTACTGTATGTAAAATTTTGATAAGTGCACCCAGACTGTCTGTAGCTGATACGATGTTTTTTCATTTGCACAAGCAGTGTCCACAGGGCGAGTATCAGAGAGGAATGTTTAACTATAAAGATTCGAGTGTTAATTTTATAGCCCCAGATTTATTGCTTGAAAAGTTACCTACAGCCGATGTGTTATTAGTAGACGAAGCCGCGGTAATACCTTTGTCTATGCTTGAAAAATTGTTGTTACATTATCCTAAAATTATATTTTCAACAACAACGCATGGATATGAGGGCACTGGTAGAGGTTTTGTTTTAAAGTTTTATAAACTGCTTGATGTAGTAAAACCAGACTGGGAAAAAATTCAGTTACATCAGCCTGTACGTTGGTCTGAAAAAGATCCCCTGGAACCCTGGATTGAGTCATTATTGTTTTTAAATTTAAAGTTAAGTGATAAACCTCTTAAACCTGTTGATGTAACTCATTGTCGGGTTTCTCTAATTGATCGAAACGAGTTAATTAAAGATGACTTTAAACTTGCCCAGCTATTCTCATTGCTTGTGTTTGCTCACTACCGCACTAGCCCGGCAGATTTCAAATATCTGTTAGATGATGAGAACATAAGAATTTACAGCCTTGAATATCAAAATCATAATTTGGGTGTGCTTGTAGTTAACCAGGAGGGTGGTTTTGATAGCGCACTTTCAACTGCTATTTATCGTGGAGAGCGGCGCCCTAAAGGCAACTTACTGGCGCAGACGCTTTGCTTTCACGCAGGATACGAAAGCGCGGCTGAATTTACATATGCACGGGTTATGCGCATTGCAATACATCCGCAGGTTCAGCTGATGGGTTTGGGCAGTTATCTGCTTGGACAGGTAATTCAATGTGAGCAGGCAAGAGCTATGGACGTGATTGGTTGTAGTTTTTCTGCGACCTCGCCATTATTAGATTTCTGGAATAAAGCTGGCTTGACACTTCTACGTTTTGGTTTTAGTCGTGATCATGTTAGCGCGGCACATTCTGCAGTTATGGCAAAATCATTATCAAGTCAATCGCAGAAAATGATTGATGATCTGAGCATAAAGTTTTTACGGAATATTTCTTTGTGGTTAGAAGGGGCGCTATACACTTTATCTGATGAAATAAAAAACAGTGTACTGTTACAGAGTAATGAAGAAATGAGTAAAAAAATAACTGAGATTGATCTGGCTGATGTTGAGTCCTTTGTCAGATATAATCGTAATTATGATGCCTGTATGCCGGCTATAATTCGTTATATTAAGAATTTAGTATCAACTACCGAATTGTTAACTGAGCAGGAACAGCAAATACTTCGCCTCATTGTACAATATAAAAATGACTGGAAAACGATTGTTCTGAAGTTAAATGATAGTGCCCAAATTAGCGGTAAAGCGCAGGCTACTCAGTTGCTGTGCAGTGCTCTGGAAAAATTATCAGGTTTCCACTGATATTAATAAGTAGATGCGAGTTAGTTTATCTGTTATAAATTAAGGATATTTATAATAATAGAGAATATGGAGTTAAAAATGTCTAATGCTTATCAAACACCAGAATCAAATTTAGTTAATGAAAATCTATCTACGCAAGATTACGGCTCCGTAGAAAAAGCGATACGTGGGGAATATGAGTTTTCAATTGGTGCTGTTTTGAGTGAGGCATGGGAGAAAACCAGTGGTAGTAAATGGGTTATACAGTTGGGCTTTATTTTCTACTTTATCGTTGCCTTTGGCCTGATTATGGCGCTGGGAGCAATTACGGCTAGCTTTATGATTGCGGGTGATGTGGGCACAGTACCCGGTGAGATGTCAATGGATGTAGTCTTTATGCAGATTTTTATTCAGCTAGGCTTGAATCTCATTATTTTACCAATGGTTATGGGGCTTCTAATGATTGGAATCAGACGTTCAGTCGATGCTCCAATAAGTGCGACAATGGTATTTAAACAGTTTGCAAAAATGATTCCGTTATTTATAACTATGCTTCTAATGTATGTGATGGTTTTCATAGGATTTCTTCTTCTGGTTATTCCCGGTATTTATCTGATGGTTGCTTATTATATGGCGATGCCATTGGTCGTTGAAAAAGGCATGAACCCCTGGCAAGCACTTGAAACTTCCCGTAAGGCTATCACTCATCGCTGGTTCTCCGTCTTTGGTTTGTTTATTATTTTGATGATAATCATTACAATTTCAATGATTCCATTAGGGATAGGGCTAATCTGGACAATGCCAATGATGCTGATTGCCTACGGTATACTTTACAGAAATATGTTTGGTGTTGAAGCCGAAACGATAGCGGAGTAGTCGCCTTAAAAATGCCGCTTAGTCATTGGCTAGATACGGCTTAACTGAATAATAGGAAAACCTATGTATAAGATTATTATATCTTTATTTTTGTCTGTTCTATTTGTTTTAGGTTGTGACTCTCAGCAAATGGACAAATCAGCGGACATTGCTGAAAAAGAACTGTCTGAAAGCAAACAACTGGTAACTGAGCAACCGATAACTGACCGACCAGTAACAACCGTGGAAGATAACTCGACAGATGAGAAGCTGCCTGAAAAAGTAGAGTTGAAGGCACCAGAAAAAACGGTTGAAGCAAAGCCTGTAGTTGTGACAATGAGTGGTGAACAGGTTTATAAATCTGCCTGTCAAAACTGTCATGCAAGCGGTGCGGCGGGATCGCCAAAACTGGATGATGTGGTTAACTGGAAGCCTCGAATTGCAAAGGGCATAGAAACTTTATATCAGTCAGCTATTATGGGTGTCCCTTCAACTGCGATGATGCCGAAAGGAACTTGCAGTAAGTGTACTGATGATGAGTTGCGCGCAGCGGTTGATTTTATGGTTTCCAGAGTTAAAAATAATTAAATTCAAAAAAATATAGGGTTATACGTTTTTAATGGCATTAGTCTGGAGTAAACAGGTTGACGGTATTTGCTATGAAGTGCGCTCTGCGGGAAGTAGTTTACGCCTTTACACAGATGGTGTTTTTCATAGCCAGTATAATCCTAAACAAATATTAACCGGCCATGTGTGGGATCTTTTAATGATTCCCGCATTTTTCTATCCTGAAAATTCAATAAAACGAGTATTGGTGCTGGGTGTCGGTGGCGGCTCAGTTTTGCATCAGTTGCGTTATTTTAAATCACCTGAAAAAATTATTGGTGTTGAGCTCAATCCGATACATTTGCTGGTTGCACAACGCTTTTTTAATTTAAAACATAAATCGATTGAATTGATAGAAGCCAATGCAATAAGCTGGTTGCAGGATTATGCGGGTGAAAAATTTGATATGATTATTGATGATGTGTTTACTGAAAAAGATGGTGAACCTGTTTCTGTGGTGGATGCAAATAGAAAGTGGTTTTCATGTATGCTTAAGCAGCTAAACAGGGATGGGGTGATTGTAAGAAATTTTTTAAGCAAAGATGCATTGATGGCATCCGCGGGAATTGCAAATAAAGCAATCAATAGTAAATTTTCCTCAACGTTTAAATTAACCAGTTGTTTAAATGAAAATTTTGTAGGCGTTTATTGCAGACGCCTGGTTAGTACTCGAGAGTTACGCAAAAATTTAATTAAAATACCAAAACTAAATCCACAGCTTAAATCCTGTAAACTTAGATATCGCATTAACCGGTTAACTTAGTATTAGAGCCAGGTTTTTGAGGTGTGACTATGTAGCAACTTTCACTCATATCTTCAATCATCCACTCAACATGTTGTTTGAACAAGCGATATTCCTGTTTGAAGCCTGGGTCAGATATGTCTGCAGTGGTACTGACTAATTTTTTAAAGTCATTGATCTGATTTAACAGCGCATCCATTTCATCAATGCATGATGCTTTGCTTCTAGCATTATTATTGATTGAAGAGAGGTGCTTTTTCATGCTGCTTCGCTCTTAAGTGTTTGAAGCTGATTGCAAAAATGTAGTAGTTTATCTGTCCACTGGTAATTGTCATCACTACCTGTATGGGGTGTGATTAGCTCACTAAGCTCACAAAGCTGGGCGGTTGTTTGTTGCATTTCAGGGCGAATATCCTGCAGGCAAATGCTTGAGTTTATGGTTTTAAGCTGGAAACTGAGGTGTTGACTAAATAATTCGCAGGCATTGAGAAAATCGGTATCAGCCGGGTTTTTTGTTTGGCTAACGACATCACCAAAACTGAGAATTTCCTGCTGTAAATCGTGAAGCTTTTCTAGTAAGTTCATTTTAGCTCTCATTCATTTAGTGTCTTTGTTTGAGAGTATTTTACTACTTTGCAAGCGGGTCTGGTTGTCAATCTGGCTGAAACTTATGTCAGAAAAATCCTACACACGTTTGGGGGGGCGTGCGGGATTATCTTGCTAGAAATGAATGATTTTTGAATTACAGGGCGGCTTTAAAGACTCGAAAATAGTTCGTTGTGGGCAACTAGTCCTTAAATTGTGTACGGATAGTAAGACCCCGGGCAATAAGTGTTTCAGCCATGCGTGCCAGATTGTCTTCATTGGCAAAGACAGTGTCGCCATGACCTTCTGCCTGTAGGATAGTTTTAAGTGTCTTCGGGTTTATAACGGTCAACTGCCAGGTGTCGTTATCGAGTTTGTGGCGTTTTACCTTGAGCCTTGTGTTAGCAAAGCCCCATTGGTTGGCATCACTCAGCATGTTGGTTGTGTATTTTTGCAGATCCGCCAGACCTTTAGTATCAGTTATTGGCGTATAGGCTTCTGGTTGGTCCAGGGAGCTATTTTGTGGGATGTTGGTGTTTTTCATATTCATCCTTGCATGTACTTTTTTTTTAGATGGATATTCTAATCGCTATAGATATTTAAAATAGCAGAATTAAATTACTTTGTGAGCAAATCTACACATTATTCGCCGAACGGGCAGATAGTTTACTACTTAAATAAATTATAATATTTTGTAATTCCTTGGAATATATGATTTTAATTCGATGATCCTGAAAATTATTAATTTTAATAATCTCTAATTAACTGATACTTAAGGGCTTAATGTGATATCTGATTTTTATCATCAGGTTTTTCAATATCAGCGATGCTTTTCCTGGCAAAGCTACTTAATGAGCCTCTTCGCTTATAAAAAGAACGGGGCGCTGGAACTTGAAGTGACAGTATTTGAGCACTAGTATAGAAAAGATGGATCTAAATATCGTGACAGGTTTAACCTTGAGGTCGTTGTTAAGCCAGGTTGAAATACACGAATAATTCGAATGCTGGATATAATCATGTCCCAAAAGAAAGGCGTATGAGAATAGGTGAAATTGCATGGCTGTCAATATAACTTTCTGACCTTTAAACGAGTAAATCAATTCGCCCGAATATTATCCATCTGTATAAATAAACCATAAAAAGCTAAACGATGATGGGATAAGAAAGGGCTATGCTAATAGGCTTCGACAAAGTAGTGAAAACTCTATAAAATTGTCGGTTTTCTCGGTTTCGGCACCTGAAGGTGGATGTATGAATAAAAAGGTTGGCGTAGTGATGGGCAGTAATAGTGACTGGCCTGTTATGCAGCATGCTGTTCAGCAATTGGAAGCGTTTGGTATTGACTATGAGGCCCAGGTGGTTTCAGCGCATCGTACACCAGATTTATTATTTGAGTATGCCGCTACCGCTCGTGAGCGAGGCCTGGCATGTATTATCGCTGGTGCAGGCGGTGCAGCGCATCTGCCGGGTATGCTGGCATCGAAAACCACCTTGCCAATATTAGGTGTGCCGGTTAATTCGCGCTATCTGAAAGGCATGGATTCATTACTGTCGATTGTACAAATGCCCAAAGGTATACCGGTGGCGACATTTGCTATTGGCGAGGCGGGTGCTGCGAATGCGGGTTTATATGCAGTTTCAATACTGGCCTGCCAGGATGATAATCTAGCTGAAAAACTGGCTCAGTTCCGTGCCGACCAACAGGAAGCCGTGTTGGCGATGCAGCTTCCACCTGAAGCGTCGTAACGGTTTTTAGTCCTGAAGTGACTCTCTAATTCAATATTGCGAGATATAGAAGAAATATCATGTCATCTCCCACATTATTACCCGGCGCGACCCTTGGTGTTTTAGGCGGCGGCCAGCTGGGCCGTATGTTCTGCATGGCAGCACGTAATATGGGCTACCGCACCGTGGTGCTTGACCCGGACCCAAAAAGTCCGGCAGCAGAAATGGCCGACCACCACCTGCAAGCTGATTATACCCAGAGGGGTGCGTTGCAGGAAATGGCCAGTATGTGCGATGCCATTACCACCGAGTTTGAAAATGTTCCAGCAGAAAGTTTACAGTTTTTGTCATCCCATAAGCCTGTGCACCCTTCCGCCGATGCGGTGGCCATTGCGCGGCACCGCATTCAGGAGAAAGACTACGCACGAGAATCTGGCCTCAATCCTGCGCCCTATGCATTAATTACATCGGCAACGGACTTTGATTCAGCAATCGCCATTACTGGCCTACCCGGCATTATTAAAACCACCACACTGGGCTATGACGGTAAGGGGCAGCAGGTTATTCATGATAAGGCTCAGCTGGAGACAGCGTTTAATGATCTTGGTCAGGTTGAGTGTGTGCTTGAGCGTAAAATGGATCTGGAATTAGAAATATCGGTTCTGCTAGCCAGAAACCCCAGTGCTGAAGTGGCCTGCTATCCACCCGCAGAAAATGAACACGTGAATGGCATATTGCATAAAAGTATTGTGCCTGCGCGGGTTGATGGGGTGATTGCAGAAAAAGCCCGCCAGCAGGCTATTGGTCTAGCTAATAATATTAATTATGTGGGTGTACTGGCGGTGGAGTTTTTTATCACCACTGATAATCAGCTGATATTTAATGAAATGGCACCGCGCCCCCATAATAGTGGTCACTACACTATGGATGCATCGGTGGTTTCACAGTTTGAGCAGCAGGTGAGGGTCATGTGTGGGCTGCCCCCCGGAGATGCCCGTTTAACTAGCCCGGTAGTAATGATGAATTTGCTCGGGGATTTGTGGCCGGTTAACTGGCAGACCTGCCTGAATGAGCCAGCACTAAAATTGCATCTTTACGCAAAGCATGAAGCCAGGCCTGGTCGAAAGATGGGGCATTTCAACCTGCTGTCTGCTGATATCAATCAAGCTATCCATTCAGCAGATAAGGTTTTTGAGCAGCTTTAACATAGTTTAAAATAGTCTTTTCTGTAGACAATATGTGCTGTTTATTGCTTGTGATTGCCAAGCTTGAACCAGCTCCCACTTCAATCAATATATTTTCAGCGAGATTGATGTTTGTGCCGGCTCTGTCATAATAAATCGATTAATATAAATAATAATTTAAGAGTGCGCAGGCGTGTGTTATGAGTTTATCTGAGTCGGTAGAAGAATTTGAAGGTGAACTGAGTCGTCCTGAAAATCAGCAGATGATAGAGTTTTTGAAGCTGTACCAGCCATCTGCCCATAGTGATATGGTGCAATTGCTGGTTAAATCTACAGAAGATTTACCCAGCATAAAATTTTACTGCCCGGATACGGATAATCACGCATATTATCTCGCGCATACACCGGATGGTATTATATTTGCTGCTGCGATTGGTATGAGTGCATTAATGTACCGCTTACCAAAGCAATCCATGTCCGGTGCGCTGGTAAAGGGTGGGGAAATTTTTAAGGAAATTGGTGAGCCCTGGGTAAGCTTTAACCCGTTCTGGCCCGATAATGACAAAAGAGATCAGGTTAGTATGTCAGAAATGAAAAAATGGGCCAGCTTAGCATACCGCTATGCGTTATCTTGAAGATGTCGACTAATAATTCACCAGCAACGCGCTTCTATAAAATATGTGCCCTTCTAGGCACATTAATTATTATTGCGGATATCGGCTTATCCTGGGTGCGCATACAGGCCTTTGAAAGCTCAGTCAGTAATGTGTTTGAGTTAATGGTAACCAGCCAGATGGAGCTGGATGGTTTGCAACAGGAACTGACCCATATCGGAAAAGTGCTGGAGCAGGCAAAAGAAAGTGAAACAAACGATAAGGTGCGAATAGATGGGGTTGAGTATTCGGCTTATGAAATTGAGCGCCTGAGAAATGAACAGGCCAGCATTCGCCTTAATATGCAAGAAAAGCAGCTTGATTTAAAGGGCGTTAGCAGCGAAAAGAAACACATAATGAATGAAGTGCGTATTTTGTTTTTAGGCTCATTAGTGTTTCTTGTGCTGGGAACTTTACTGTCGGCCTTTGGTTATCTTGCCTGGTATTTTAAAATTGAACTGTTTGAAGATCGTCGTAAAAAACCAAGATAAGTGTTACTGAGTAATTCCTGGGCTTTGGAGTATGCATGTTCTTTGTGTATTTCAGGCTACTGTCATTAAATACTACAGATTTTTCAATTGTATTAAATATAAAAAAAGCGTGGAGATTATGTGTAATAAAATTACTAAGGCCTGATTTTTATTGTACCCAGGTCTGAGCAAATAAACGTTTTGTGAGACAGAAAATAGAAGGTTATTCTCAGGGGTGAATTTTAAAAGTAACACTGCCTAAAAATGAAGTAAAGAACTTTTTTATAAATTGTGATTATTTTGTTAAAATATGGGTTTTAATAATTTTCTCCTTGACCTGCTATACCCAATCCTCTATAAATTTAGTTAATAATAAATGTTGAAAAAATTCAGGAGGTGGTTTCTGCCAAACCGGATAAAGTTCCAGATAAATGTTTGAAGTATTTTTTTAGTGAGTAAATTCTAAAAAATTGCATTATGTTAACTAATTATCAAAAGGTGCTATATGGCTAGACGTTCTGCTACACAAAAAAGAGCTGCGAAACATGCAAGAAAACGTAGCTCTAATCCATCTGTTGTGGTTGATATTAATTCTCGCAACTCTTTTATTGAAACACAGATCATCACCGCAAAAGCAGCGCCGCCGTTACAGGCAAAAACTCCCTCTCAAGCTCAATATATTTCAGCAATAAAATCTCATAAATTAACCTTTGGAACCGGTCCTGCGGGCACTGGAAAAAGTTATGTGGCGGGTGCAATCGCTGCAGAAGAATTAGAAGCCAGGCGGATCGAAAAAATAATTATTACCCGGCCAGCGGTTGAAGCTGGCGAAAACATGGGTTTTTTGCCAGGTGATTTGCATGAAAAGTTTGATCCTTATTTCGATGCATTTCGTGACTGTTTAAATGAAAGACTGGGTAAGGGTGCAGTTGAATGCGGTTTAAAAAATGACCGCATTGTGGTATCACCATTGGCATACCTGAGAGGCAAAACATTTAACGATGCATTTGTGGTTTTAGATGAGGCACAAAATTGTACAAAGGCACAGTTAAAAATGTTCTTAACTCGCATCGGTGAAAATTGCCGGGTGGTTGTAAATGGTGATATTCGTCAGTCTGATATCGGTAATCAATCTGGTTTGCAGGATGCGATTAATCGTCTCGGGCACCTGGGTTCTGTTTTTGTTCATACCTTTGAGCATGAAGATATTGTGCGCAGCGGACTGGTTAAAGATATTATTGAGTGTTATGAAAAGTAATAGAAAAAATAGCGATAAAAAATGCAAATTTTAATTTAGAAGCAGGGCGCTATATGCGCCCTTTTTTATGGGTATTTTATTTCAACATAAGAACAGTTTATAAATAGGGCTCTAAAATTTGCAAAGTTGTTTGCTTGCCAATCTTGGCAGAGTTTAATTCTCCGAGGCTCACAGCCATTATAATTGCACCTTCTATTACCATGTGGATTTGTTTGGCTACCGTATCAGGTTCCTGTAGCTTTAACTCTGATAAAAACTCTCGCAAAATTTGCAGCATCAGTTTTTTATGTGCAGCAGCCGTTACATGGATTGGGTCATCCTTTCGCTTAAATTCAATACTGGCATTAATGAAATTACATCCATAAAACTGCTCACTGTTAATCCATTCATTCACGGCGTCAAATAGTGCCATTAGTCTGTTTATGCGTGGGTCTGACTTTTGTTGATGTGTCAGACGGTCTATGGCGGAATTTAACCAGTTTAAAAAATCTTCATCTCGTTTGTTAAGGGCTGCAATTATGAGTTCATTTTTAGATTTAAAGTGGTTGTACAGGGTCATTTTGGCTACACCTGATACTGAGAGAATGGTATCTATACCCGTTGCTCGGTAGCCCTGTTTGCTAAACAGGTTCAAGGCGGTGAGAACCAGATGATCGCGTTTTTTAGAAGGCATTAATTTTATCTACATCAGTAGTAATGTTATTCAAATATACCATTCTGTATAAAAATAAGCCAAATACTATTTTAACTAAAATATATCACATTATATTTTAATTATTAACATATTGATATTAATGAGTTTTTTAGGCTACTAGATAGAATAATTCAAAATAACCTTTACTATACAGGCCTGTCTATATATAGTTCTATAGAAATAGACAGATCGGTATATATTTTGAGTGAGTTGGTTTCAGCAATTAATGATTCTATTATCAGGAATAAAGGAATAATGGCAGGTTTGGGGGCAGGCCTTGCTTTGTATGTATTATCAGGTTTTGGGGACTTGCTTCAAGTATCTCTTGTTATGGCGCCATTTGGTGCAAGTTGCGTACTTATATTTTTATTGCCTGCTAGTCCTTTATCGCAACCTCGAAATGTAATTGGAGGACACATGCTTTCATCTTTAACCGGTTTACTCGCGTTAAGTTTATATAAAGAAATCGGTGTAGCGGAGGCTCACATTTCTATAAATATTTTTATGTCCGTTGCTGTGGGTTTTGCTATCAGTTTAATGGGTGTCTTGAAAGTAGTGCACCCACCAGCAGGTGCAGATCCTATTGTTATCTTTATATCTCAACCCGGATTTGATTTTTTAGTTTTACCCGTGTTATGCGGTTCAGTTTTTCTTGTGCTGGCTGGGAAAATTCAGCAGCATTTTATAAACAGGTTAAATAAGTCAGGAGAAATACAATGATTAAGCTTTATGATTTTCCATTATCAGGTCACGCACATCGTGTACGCCTAATGTTGTCTTTACTAAATTTAGATTATAAGTTGGTACATGTAAAACTTGATGAGGGAGAGCATTTTGAAGATGAGTTCAGTTCACTAAATTCATTTCAACAGGTTCCTGTACTGGATGATAACGGGTTTATAGTTAGAGATTCTGTGGCTATACTGGTTTATCTGGCACTGAAGTATGCACCGCAATGGTATTCGACGGATGCTCAGTCAGCTGCACGAATTCAGGAATGGTTAGTGATCGCGACTAAAGAAATTTCACAGGGGCCAGCGGCTGCCAGATTGGTAAATGTATTTAAAATTGACCTTGATCATGTCAATGCTATTGAGCAGAGCCATAAATTGCTAGAAATTATTGAACAGCATTTATCCAGTCGCAACTGGTTAGCAGTTGATGATATAAGTATTGCTGATATTGCTGCTTACACTTATATCGCCCATGCACCAGAAGGTGATGTGTCACTAGAGCAGTATCCTAATATCTTAAACTGGTTAGCAAGGATTGAAGCTTTGCCTGGCTTTGTTGCAATGGATAAAACTCCCGTTGGTTTAGCGAGTTAGTTTGCCAGCTGCCATTTTGTATAAAAATAGTAGCTGATTACAGGAAGCAAAATGAAAGAGAATTATTCATACCACGCTGGTGAGCGATACTTGCAGAAATTATCAGGAGTCGATTCGATGGCAGATAAAATAGCAGGTATGATGTTAGATGATAAACTGTCGCTGCAACAACAAACGTTTTATTCTCAACTAAACACACTTTATATTGCTTCATTAGATGCTAGTGGGAAACCATGGGCTTCGATTATAACCGGGCAAAAGGGATTCGTATTTTCAGTTGATGAAAAGCATATTAAAATTTGTGCTCAGCCACTAAATGGTGATGTTTTATTTAGAAATATACAAGAAAATAAAGAGCTAGGAGTCCTTGGGCTGGAGCATCATACACGACGTCGCAACAGGTTGGCAGGCGAAGTTATAGAGTGCAGCCCGCAGGGGATTCTCATTAAAGTTAAACAGGCTTATGGAAATTGTCCTAAATATATTCGGCCACGTGAATCAATAATTGTTGAAAATCCAAATCGAAAATATTTAGATGAGCCGGTCTTGTACTCTGCCTTGAATGCAGAGATCAAACAGTTAATTTCACGTGCGGATACATTTTATATTGCTAGTTTTTTCTTAAGTAAAACACATTGCGGTGGCGATATGTCTCATCGTGGGGGGGAGCCTGGTTTTGTTTGTATTGTAGGTGATCATACTTTGGAGTTTGATGATTATGCGGGAAATAATCTATATATGACACTGGGAAATTTATATGCAAATTCAGATGCTGGAATTCTCTTCATAAATTATGAAAATAGTGATGTTTGGCAGTTGCAATGTGTAGCAAAAATAATAGAAACTCCAGGTAAAAGGAATAAGCGTAGAATTAAACTTGAAATTAAGAGTATCAGAAAAAATGCAGGGGCATTGAATGTGAGGTGGGTAAGCAGGGTGTAAACACCAGACTTTAGAAAACAGTGTTTAATCATTATAATGTACAAAAGCAACATTAAGGTTATTTACAGAAATATTTTAGTATTTATATACAAGTATCTAATGTAGATTAATGGTATTTAGAGTAGAAGTTAAAGAGTTATTTTATGGGTAGATATCGCCCCCCCGCCAAAAAAGGCTCCCCCGATATTACTGTTGAAGGCATGACTGCACTCAAGCAGGAGCTAGACTATTTGTGGAATAAGCGCCGCCCTCTGGTAGTCAAGGCATTATCAACTGCAGCAGCGGAAGGTGATCGTTCAGAGAATGCTGAGTATATCTATCGCAAGAAGGAGTTGGGGGAAATCGATCGCCGAGTGCGTTTTTTATCAAAGCGGGTTGATGAAGTAAAGGTGGTAAGTGATACGCCGAAAAAAAACGATCAGATATTTTTCGGTGCATGGATAGAGCTGGAAGATGACGATGGCGTGATGCTGCAGTATAGAATTGTCGGGCCGGATGAATTTGATGCGGACAGAGGTTTTATCAGTATGGATTCTCCGGTAGCTAATGCCCTGATGAAAAAGCGTGAAGGTGATGAGGTTACGGTGACAACCCCCGGTGGTGTGATTAATTATTATATTAACCGGGTACAGTATGTGGCGTTTGGTAGCTAAAGTTTATTATATAAAAGGTCAAAAGCATTTTGCTTGCAGGTGGTGGCAGAACACACAAATAAAAGCAAAAGCATCGTGAGTTTTTGCATCTGCGGAATATAAACCTAAAAATATTCGCTCTTATAAATGGGCGGTATGTTATTAATTTTTTATCATTATCAATTAAAGTTTTTTGCTTTTAAGACGCTATCTTGTAATAAGCTAACCCTAGATGCGTCTATGCCCAGATTTATTGCACTTTTTATTTGCCTGATATTCACCACCAGCCTGCCCGCAGTGCAGCGCTTTCACTCGACAGTGGAAGATGCAACCTGGCATGTGCACAGTAGTCCTATTTATTGTGAGTTAATACATAACATAAACCATTATGGTAATGGTCGCTTTGTGTTTTCATCCGGCGGGGAGTTGGCTTTTCAACTGCATGCGCTGGAGTCTGCACGACGTGAAAGTGTTGCCAGCCTATATTCAATAGCACCATTCTGGCGATATAAGAAAGAAAAAGAACTGGCACAGCTGACTATTTCAAAGGGCAGGATACCGATTTATGTCGGGGGGGATCTGGCCTATCGAATGCTCTATGAGTTACAGGAAGGGCGTGATCCAACATTTCACTATAAAGACTGGGCCGGGTTTGTAGATGATGTTTTTGTCACAGTTTCATCGGTGAACTTTCACCAGCAGGTCGATAAGTTTAAACAGTGCATCAGCAATGCCTTACCCTATGGCTCAGATAAGGTTCAAGATACAGTAGTTTATTTCGACACGAATAAGTCCACATTAAGCAGGGAACAGCGCGAAAAATTAAGGGAACTTGTGCTGTTTGCTAAAATAGACAAGGGCTTGAAAATTCAGCTAAAAGGCCACGCTGATGGGCGTGGACGGCGAATCTATAATAAAAAATTATCGCAGCGCAGAACGCGAGCCGTTGAAAAATATCTGCTTTCTAAAGGTGTTCCGAGGGAGCAAATTAGTCAGAAAGCACTGGGTGAAAGCCGTCCGGCGGATAGTAACCGTAACTCCCGTGGGCGTAGAAATAACCGTCGGGTTGATGTCCTTATCAAGCATGAATAATGTGAATTTCCCCTGTTTAATAATGGTAGATAAAAATTTCACGTTGCATATCAATCTATGGCTGATTTTTCAGTCAGTAAAAAAGCGCTAAAACCCCACCATAAACCTCTGTCCTACGGTATAATGCCAGCCCTTTTTTAGTATGCGGAGCAAATATGGCCAAGGTAAATAAAGTCGTTTTAGCCTATTCAGGCGGTCTTGATACATCTATTATTCTTAAATGGCTGGAAGATACCTACGATTGTGAAGTGGTGACATTTACCGCGGATATCGGTCAGGGCGAAGAAGTTGAGCCTGCGCGTGCTAAAGCAAAATCCATGGGTATAAAGGAAATTTACATCGAAGACCTGCGCGAAGAGTTTGTGCGGGATTTTGTATTCCCCATGTTTCGTGCCAATGCCATTTATGAGGGCGAATACCTGCTGGGTACATCTATCGCACGGCCTTTAATCGCTAAGCGTTTAATTGAGATTGCCAATGAAACCGGAGCCGATGCAATTTCCCACGGTGCCACTGGCAAAGGTAATGATCAGGTGCGTTTTGAGTTGGGTGCCTACGCGCTTAAACCCGGTGTGCAGGTGATAGCGCCCTGGCGCGAGTGGGATTTAAGCTCCCGTGAATCGTTAATGGCCTATGCTGAAAAACATGGAATTGAAGTAGATTTTGCTAAAAATAAGAAAAAGTCACCTTACTCAATGGACGCCAATCTGCTGCATATTTCCTATGAGGGTGACATACTGGAAGATCCCTGGGCTGAGGCTGAGGACGATATGTGGCGCTGGTCTGTGTCCCCGGAAAATGCGCCGGATGTGCCAACCTACATCGAGTTAAGTTATGTAAAGGGTGATATCACTGCAATTGATGGCAAAACCATGACTCCAGCAACGGTGCTTGAAACCCTCAATAAGCTGGGCGGTGATAATGGTATTGGTCGTCTGGATATCGTTGAAAATCGTTTTGTCGGCATGAAATCCCGCGGCTGTTATGAAACACCCGGTGGCACCATTATGCTGAAAGCGCATCGCGCAATTGAATCTTTAACCCTTGACCGTGAAGTCGCTCATTTAAAAGATTCGCTCATGCCCAAATATGCAGAGCTAGTCTATAACGGCTTCTGGTGGAGCCCAGAGCGTCAAATGATGCAGAAAATGATCGATGAGTCGCAGTTGAATGTTAACGGGGATGTGCGTCTTAAATTATATAAAGGTGGCGTAACGGTTGTTGGACGTCGTTCTGAAAATGACTCATTATTTGATGAAAAAATCGCCACATTTGAAGATGATGGTGGCGCTTACGATCAGAAAGATGCAGCAGGTTTTATTAAGCTCAATGCATTGCGTTTAAGAATTGCAGCAAAACGGAATAAGTGAACCTGGGGTGCACCTGTAAAATGTATATTTTGCAGGTGCACGCGTTCTGCAAAGTGCATATATCTATGCAATTTAATTAGTTTAAAATCAAAAACTAAGCTTCAAAAAAATTCTACAGCAGTGCTGCATGGTCTATACTTAGCGCATAACTTTATATATTTATGCTGTGGAGGATGCCAGCTTGTATGTTGTGCGCTGTACAAATCTATCACAAATAATTCTAAGTCTGCTGCTGGCTCTGTTTATATCAAATGTTTTTGCCAGTGATACAGATGATGTGCTGGTTGATACTCAATGGCTTACAAAACACCAAAATGATTCAAATCTGATCATTATTGATGCGCGCAGTGAGTATGACTATAAAAAAGGTCATATTAAAGGTGCTGTTAATATCCCGGTTGAAGATACATTTAACCCGCTAATTCAAACCGATAGACTTGGGAATATAAAATATATTGCAGCCCTGTTTAGCAATGCTGGAATTCGTAATGATCATTTGGTTGTTATTTATGATGGAGATTCCTATATTGATGCAGGTCGAGTATTTTGGGTATTTGAGGTCTATGGTCATAAAAATGTAAAATTACTTAATGGCGGGTTAGAAGGCTGGAAAGCAGATTCCGGCCAGTCTTTAAGTCAGGAAAATATAAAGTTACAGACCACGAATTATGTACCGGCCATTGACCCGCAACGCTTTATTACAAAATTTAGTATGCGTCTTGCAGTAAGGGATAAAGATAAGCTAATAATTGACACCAGATCAAAAGATGATTTTGATGGGAAAAAATCAATCGCATCTCGATCTGGCCATATTCCCAATGCCATAAATGTTCCATGGACTGAAAATTTTATTGAAATTAATGGTATTAAAATGTTAAAACCTTTAGATGAGCTGAGAACGATCTATGATCCTGTTATTAAAGATAAACGTGTAATTTTATATTGTAATAAAGGTAAACAGTCATCCTTAAGTTATACCGTTTTACGAAAGCTGGGGTATGATGTTGCACACTATGATGGTTCCTGGTTTGAATGGGGTAATGACCCCGGGTTGCCGGTAGAGAAATAGTTTTTTATGTAAAAAAGTTAAAATAAAATTATTAATATAAATTCATGGTATTTAATATAAATAGTATTCCCATCAAATATAAATTGATTCTTTCAGTTTATGCGGTTTTATTTGTTATTATTACCACTAGTTTTAGTTTTATTATCTATCAGGAGATCAATAACAAACATAATGAACTGATAGTTGAGACAAAGGTATTTAATCAGTTCTTTAGCCAGGGCTTTGTGGCGATAGTTGCTTTTGGAGATGTAGATGTCGCAATCGATGTAACCTCTCGCTTGCGAACACTGAATAAAATACAGGGTTTAACAATATTTAACACTAAGCATCAGGCGGTGTTTTTTTATAAACAAAACGAATCTCAAGTACTCGAAGATTTACCCGCTGGATGGGGTAAGAAGGCACAGCACGATTTCATAGATGGTTCATTGTTGATGTTTGATGCACTAAGCTATCAGGGTACTGATTACGGTTATATTCTGATTCAGGTTTCTACCAAAGAGATAGATAAAACATTAAAACGACAATTGAATCAGGCTGCAATTATATTATTTATTCTGTTGTTGGCATCACTTATATTGGCCTGGATGATCCAGCAATATTTTTCTAACCCAATTCAACAACTTGTCCACGCTTTGCTTAACGCCGCTGAAAAACTGGACTACTCTGCTCGTTTACCAAGCACTAGAAAAGATGAAATCGGTGATTTATTTAGAGGTTTTAATAATTTACAGAATAAAATTGAAGAAGAGAAAAAAGCTCTGCATGATCAACAATTTGCATTTGATCAACACTGCATTGTGGGTATTACCGATAATAAAGGAATCATTACGTATGCAAATGATTTGTTTGTGAAAATTAGTGGTTATAGTAAAGATGAGTTAATTGGTAAAAATAATAAAATTTTAAAATCCTCATATCATGATGATAAATTTTTTAAAGAAATGTATCAGACAATCAGTGCAGGGGAAATCTGGTCGGGAGATATATGTAATAAAGCAAAAGATGGTTATGAGTACTGGGTAGCGACAACAATTGTGCCTTTAATGGGTGAGTCTAATAAGCCATTAAGTTATATGGCCATGCAAACTGATATAACCGTGCAGAATAAAGCGGAAGCAAATTTAGCACGCGCACAAAAAATGGTTCACATTGGGAGCTGGGAACTTGATCTAATTAAAAATGATTTGCACTGGTCTGCTGAAATGTATCGTATATTTGAAGTGGATCCGGATATGTTTGAAGCTACCTATGAGGCATTTCTAGATGCGATTCATCCGGAAGATCGTAAAAAAGTTAACGATGCTTATGAACGATCATTGGAAAATCGTTCGCCCTATGAAATAGAGCATCGATTATTAATGAGAGATGGCCGGGTTAAGGTAGTAAAAGAACAATGTGAAACATTTTTTGATAAAACCGGTAAAGCTTTAAGATCCATTGGTGTAGTACATGATGTTTCAAATAGTAAACACACGGAAGAAGCATTACGACGTTCTCAAAAAATGGATGCAGTGGGACAGTTAACCGGTGGTATTGCCCATGATTTTAATAATATCATGGGAATTATTTTAGGAAATATTGAATTGTTAGAATTAATGAAAATATCTGACAGAAAAATTTTAAGTCGAATTGAGCCAATTAAAATAACAGCTCAACGTGCGGCTAAACTCACAAAACAATTGTTGTCTTTTTCACGGCGCAAAGCAGAGCAGCTTTCAGTAACAAATATTAATAATCTATTGACCAGTATGAAAAGTTTAATTGAACATTCTGTTACACCAGAGATAGAAGTAGGTTACCAATTCACAGAAGATTTATGGTTAGCTAAAATAGATCCGGGTGATTTTCAGGATACGATATTAAATTTAGTGCTGAATTCGCGGGATGCAATGAGCAGCAGTGGAAACTTAATGATTGAAACCCGAAATACGCATTTGGATGAAAAATATTGCATCCACAATCCGGGTGTTGTGCAGGGTGATTATATTGAAATTATTGTCAGTGATGATGGTAAGGGTATTGTGCCAGAACAACTGCAACGTATCTTTGAGCCTTTTTATACCACAAAGGCGGAGGGCAGTGGTACAGGGCTGGGCCTGGCGATGGTGTTTGGCTTTGTTGAACGATCTAATGGACACATTAAGGTTCATTCTGAAATTAACGATGGAACTACATTTAGAATTTATTTACCAAGAACTTATAGTGCAAATGAGAATATGGAAGCGACTAATCAGAAAGTAAAAAGTGACTTGCCACAGGGGAATGAAACCGTTCTGGTGGTAGATGATGAAGCCGGTTTACGAGAGCTGGCAAAAGAAAGCCTGCAGATGTTAGGTTATAAAGTATTAACAGCATCGGACGGTAATGAAGCGTTAAAAATTCTTGATGAAACTACGGAGATTGATTTGTTGTTTAGTGATGTGGTTATGCCTGGGGGCGTAAATGGTTATGAACTTGCCGTTCTGACGGGGCGAAAATATCCACAAATAAAAATACTGCTTACATCGGGTTATACTAATAAGGCAGTTATTAAAAATGATCAGTCACAGCAAGAATGGGATCGATTTGAAAATGACCTGCTAAGCAAGCCATATACTAGAAAAGAACTAGCTAACCGAATTAGAAAAATTCTGGATTAATGTGATTATGTCAAAAGCAAGAGTTTATATACTTGATGATGAACCAGATATGGTTGAGTTGCTAAGTGAAGTGGTGAGTACAACGAGTCTGGATTCCCTTGGCTTTACACAGGGGAAAGTTTTTTTTGAACAGGTGGAGGTTTTTACTAATGGCTCCATTCTTATTCTCGATTTAAATATGCCTGAAATGGATGGTATCGAAGTGATGAGACGCCTGGCAGGTGCGAGTAATCCGCCTGCACTTATACTGGTAAGCGGACATGATGCGGGTGTTCTGCATTCAGCAGAAAAATTATGTGAAGCACATAAATTAGAATTAATTACATCACTCAGTAAACCGCTTTCGTTAGATGAATTACGCACTATATTAAATCAGTATATAAACCGAACATTAGTTAATGATCAGGAGCAGGTAAATTCTAGCAACATCAATATCACACCTTTGCAGATAAAACAGGCGATTACTAACGAAGAATTTATTTTACATTATCAGCCGCAGGTTGCCGTTGCTACTGGTATGTTAACTGGTGTTGAAGCTCTAGTACGATGGCAGCACCCGGTACATGGTTTAATATATCCAAATCACTTTGTTGCAATGGCGGAAAAAAATAATTTAATTGGCATGTTAACTCAGTGGGTAATTAAAGAAGTTGTTTCACAAGAAAGACAGTGGCAGAAAAAAGGTTTAACAATAACAGTTTCTGTAAATATATCCGCCGAAAATATTACTAGTCTGGCTTTGCCTGAACAATTGAGTACTTTACTTGAAGATAACCAGCTCGACCCAACGCACCTAATACTGGAAATTACCGAAAGTGCATTAATGGCTGAGCTGGTTACATCGTTGGATATTTTAACTCGATTACGTCTTAAAGGTTTGCATCTGTCAATAGACGATTTCGGTACGGGTTTTTCATCTTTATCACAGTTACACCGGGTACCATTTACAGAGTTAAAAATTGACCGTAGTTTTATCAGTGAATTAAATACTGATGAGGTGGCGAGGGCCATTGTTAAAACCTGTATTGTGCTCGGCCATGAATTAAATATGAAAGTAGTTGCCGAAGGGGTGGAAGACAAGGCAATACTTGAACAGCTAAGAGTGATGGGTTGTGATGTTGCTCAGGGGTATTTTATTAGCCGACCATTAACAGCGGATAATTTTGTCGACTGGTTGAAAGCACGATAGTAGTGGTTTATTAATATGCATGGAGGAAAAAGCCGCAATTACGCGGCTATTGCCTGATTTATAAAAATGCTAAAATTTCAGTTTCAATATTTTGCTTGTCGATTACCGTTTTCTGGGCGATTTCTTTTTCAAATAAGTCACTGATTACCACAGGTATTTCAATGCCTGCTTCATTGGCAATAGATTTTAATGCATCTATATCATGGGTATCAACTTCACCGGTTAATGAATTGGCGATGACTGGCGAAAATTTAGTCCACTCAGCAGTTGAGTAAACGATAGTTTTTAAGGGTTTATCGCGGCAAGTTTCATATGCTTTGAAACAGGTCGCGGTGTGCGGGTCCATTAAATAACCTTTGGCAAAGGCATCTTTAATGTATTTTTTACCTTCTTCATCGTTGCAAAAATCGGCGACAAATATGCTCTGTAATTTTGCTGTTTCTTCATTGTTTAACTGGTAATGGTTTTCATTATCCAGTTGCTGCATCAGTTCTTTGGTACGAGCTTCGCCGAATAAATCAAACAAAATACGTTCGATATTTGAAGATTTTAATATATCCATTGCCGGTGATGTGGTGGCAATAACAGACTTATTTCGCAAATCATATGCACCGGTTTTTATTAGTTGCGTTAAGATATTATTGTTGTTTGAAGCGATTAATATTTTTTCAACCGGTAGTCCCATTTGCATCGCATAGTATCCACCCAGTGCATTACCAAAGTTGCCACTGGGTACATTTAAGTAAACCTTGTCGCCCAGGCTTATTGCATTTTGACGAACGAGTTCAAGATAGGAGTGAATATGATAAATGGTTTGAAAAATAATACGCCCGAAATTTACCGAATTTGCGGCGGATAGAAAAATATTTTTTTCCTGCAATTTTTGTTTAAAAGTTGCTGACCCAAGTAATTGTTTGAGTGCGCTTTGGGCATCATCAAAATCACCGTGAATGCCAATGACCTTTAAATTAGGAGCATCTTCCGTAACCATCTGCAAGCGTTGCACATCGGAGGTGCCACCGTCGGGATACAGACAGGCTACTTGCACATTGTCACGGTTTTTAAAAGTTTCTAATGCCGCGGGACCGGTATCACCAGAAGTGGCGGCGAGAATTAAATAGTTTTCATTGCGCTTCTGGGCAATGGAAGATAACACTATGCCGAAGGGTTGTAGTGCCATGTCTTTAAATGCACGAGTTGGGCCATGATATAGCTCGCTGACATATAAATCATCATAGACTTTATTAACTGGTACCGGATTTCGCGGATCATCAAATTCATCGTATAACTTCAGCGCCTTTTCAATCACATCCTGTTCAATGTCGATTGCAAATGCTGCCAGTACATCGCGGGCGAGGGTTTTGTAGTCTTTATCCAGATGGTTGTGTAGAAAATCCTGTCCCAGGTCCGGTAATGATTCAGGAGAGTAAATGCCCCCAAAGGAAGAAATGGGGCTGAGAATTGCTTCTGAAAAATTAATATGAGTTGGACGTTGTCCGTCATTGCCGCGAGTTTCGATAAATTTCATGGGGTCTATTTTGCTAATGATTATTCAGGCAGGGGATTATAGCGAAATTGGTACGGTATTTCACCATGCACCTGATGAGAGCTTAAGATATTGTATATGATGAAATTACAGAAGGAACACCGTCGCCAGTCCAAGAAATGCCAGGAGCCCGACAATATCCGTAATGGTGGTCAGTATCACGCTGCCGGCAATCGCCGGATCAATATGCATTCTTTTAAGAATCAGGGGGATGGCTACACCGGATGCGGCGGCAAAGATTAAATTTATAATCAACGCGGCACCAATGACCAGTCCAATTGAGAAGTCTTTAAACCAGAGCGTCGCAATAATGGCCACCACAAATGCCCAGATCGCCCCATTAAATAGCCCCACCAATACTTCTTTATTAAAGATCCAGCGCCGGTTACTGCGACTGATTTGCCCCAGTGCCATACTGCGAATCACCAGGGTAATGGTCTGGCTACCCGCAATCCCTCCCATACTGGCGACCACATTCATTAAAATGGCAACGGTGACGACTTTTTCCAAAGTGGTTTCAAAATTACTGACCACCCATGAAGCAAGAAATGCGGTGATTAAATTTATGCCCAGCCAGATTGCCCGTCTTTGTGAACTGGGTAATACCGGTGCAAACAGGTCTTCCTCGTCATTCAGGCCTGCCATGCTTAACACCGAGTGATCTGCTTCTTCGCGGATAACGTCAACCACGTCGTCTACGGTGATGCGGCCCAGCAACATATTGTTACCGTCGACTACCGGTGCGGAGATTAAATCCAGATCTTCGAACATTATCGCCACGTCGTTGTCTTCCATATCTGAGGGGATGGCGGTGACCTTGTCGTCCATGATGTCCTCAACCGTTTTGTCCGGCTCGTTAATCAGCAGTTGTGACAGGGGCAAAATTCCTAGATAGCGATTATCTCTATCCACCACAATCAGGTGGTCGGTTTGTTTGGGAATAACACCGAGCAGACGCAGGTAGCGCAGCACCACATCCAGCGTTACTTCCGGACGAATAGTGATGGTGTCGGTATTCATCATACCGCCGGCGCTGTCCTCCGGGAAAGACAGCACGGACTCAAGCAGTTTACGGTGCTGGCTATCCAGCGAATGTAATACCTGATCAATGACCGTATCCGGCAGCGACTGTACGAAGTCGGCGGAGTCATCTACTTCCAGGTCTTCCGCAAACTGCACCAGTTGCTGGGGGGTCATATCCTTAATTAAACTTTGGCGCATTTCATCGCCAAGGTTAATTAAAACCTCCGCCTGCAGTTCTTTTGATACCAACGGCCATATAACCTGACGCTCAGTGGCGGGCAGGGATTCAAGCAGGTGAGCAATTTCTGCCGGGTGCAGTGCATTCAACATGCCGCGGGCATGATGCAGGGTGCCGGATTCCAGCGCATCAGATAAAGTCTGTAATTGCAGTTCGGTTTTTTCGGAAATATCGGTGCTGTTATCTACCATGTATTTAGCCCGGTGCATGGTTTATTGTTAGTTGCGATTTTATAGAAGTATTCTTGCTAAGTGTAGTTAAAAAACTGTTGTTTAATAATAAAATGCAAGTTTATTTGTTAGAAAGTAAATGCACTCGAGAAAGTGAAGCTGGAAAAATAAATACTTAGATGAATAAGCGGCTAAGAAAACTGACGGTTCAATTCATTAACCGCCAGATTTATGTCAGCGGGATCAGTTAATGTTAAAATGTTTTCAGTCAGTGGTCGCAATTGCGAAATTTCACTTTGATTTATAATATGTTTAACATCCAGCAAGCTGTTTGCCTGCACACTAAAACTTTGTAAACCCATGCCGAGTAACAGGCGAGTGTATTGAGTATCTGATGCCATTTCGCCACACATGGAAACGCGAATGCCCTGGGTTTCACCTGCATCTAGTGTCATTTTAATTAATTTTAATACCGCCGGATGTAATGGGTTGTATAAATAACTAACTTCATCATCAATTCGATCAAAGGCCAGCGTGTATTGAATTAAATCATTTGTGCCAATGGATAAAAAGTCGAGTTTTTTTGCCAGGCTATCCGCTACCAGCGCTGCGGATGGGACTTCAATCATGGCTCCAATTTTTATGTTTTCATCAAAACGAACGCGCCGGGATTTTAGTTCCGATTTTGCCTGTTCGATAATTTCAAGTGCCTGATCCAACTCGGAGATACAGCTAATCATTGGAATCATCAAGCAGGTTGGGCCGTAACCTGCAGTGCGTAAAATAGCTTTAATCTGAGGTAAAAAAATCTCCGGGTTTTTCAGGCAACGTCTAATGGCGCGCAAGCCCAGTGCCGGGTTATGTACGAGTGGTCCATGCTGGGTTGTTTGCGATAGTTCTTTATCAGCACCCAAATCGATAGTGCGAATGGTTAGTGGATGGCCTTTGAGTGAGCGTAGGGCCCGGCGATAAGTTTCAAATTGCTGCTCTTCGCCAGGTAAAATATTGTGTTTAGCATTGCTTTTATTATCAGATAATTCATCGTGTTCGATAAATAGCATTTCAGTTCTGTATAAGCCGACACCGGTGTGATCATGTTGGCGTAATGGGCGCACATCAGCTGGCCGATCAATATTGCCATACAACGTGATTTTTAAACCATCGAGGGTTTGTGCCGGTTTGTTTTTTAATTCAAATAATTTTTTACGGCGTTGACGCTCATCTCGAATTAAACTTTTATATTTAGTTAACTCTTTTCTTTCAGGGTTAAGATGAATTTTTCCAGTATTACCGTCTAGAACAATAAGTTCGTTTGCCTGAATTAAATGTTTAGCGTTGTGAACGCCTACAATTGCAGGTATGCCCAGGTTGCGTGCCAGTATTGCCGTGTGGGATAAGGGGCCACCGTACTCAGTAATAAATCCGGCAATTTTCTGGTGTTGCATTAACAGTGTATCTGCAGGGGTTAAGTCATCAGCTACAATAATTCTGTCTTTCAGGCGTGCACCCAGTTTTTCTGTATCATTTATTTCTTCTTCAGTACTTAAATCAGGTGCATTCATTAAGCAGCGTTGAATGCGTTCAGTAACATGAATAATGTCATCTTTACGGGTTTTTAAATATGCATCGTCCATATCATCAAACACTTTTACGATGCGCTCAACCTGTACCTGTAGCGCCCATTCTGCATTGCATAAGCGGGCACGAATGTGACTAACCGTATCTTCATATAAAACCGGGTCATCCAGCATGAGTAAATGCGTGTCAATAAATAGAGTTATGTCGTGCGGGGTGTCGCTAGAGATACTGTTCTTAATATTTATGAGTTGTTGTTGGGCCTTAACCCGGGCATCTTCGAAGCGTTTAACTTCTACATCCGTATCAAATTTAGAAATTGAGTACTCTAAAACTTCAGGCAGCTCACGATAAAAAACATAAGCCGGGCCGATGCTTATGCCTTTAGATACGCCGATGCCTTGAAGTGTAGTTGGCATTAAATTATTCTTCCTCGTCAAAACGGTTATTAATTAATTTTGTGAGTGCATCTGCACAGGCTTGTGCGTCATCGCCATTAATATGCAGGGTGATTAAGCTTCCCTTGCCTGCGGCCAACATCATTACACCCATGATGCTTTTTCCATTGATATGCTGACCATTTTTTTCAACTTCAACATGACTGGAAAAGCCCGAGGCAGTGCTTACGAATTTTGCAGCTGCTCGGGCATGTAAACCGAGTTTGTTAATAATTTTAATGTCGTGACTTATTGATTCTAAGTTGTTGTTACTCATCGGCTGTTTATTCATCCAGGCACTCGCATAATAGAATGCCGTCGTGTCCGCCACTAACCGCTTTTAATGCCATTCTTTCAATATTAAGTTGGGGGTAATTTAAAACACGAACCAGCATAGGTAAATTAATACCGGCAACCAGTTTGCAATTAAAATCATGACAAAGCTGTTTGCCAATATTGGAGGGGGTTGATCCATAAATATCGGTGAGAATTAGTACACCGTTTCCGGTGTCTAAAATATTAATGAATTCTTTGGCCCGGCTTGCAATGTCTGCAACTGATGCATCGAGGGGAACATCTAAGGCCCGAGTTGACAGGGGACAGGCGTTGAGCATTTTTGTTGCGCTATCCAGCAGGCTGGAGGCAATATTCTGGTGGGTGATAAGTAGTAGTCCGACGCTCATGATCTTTTTTACTTTTACTTTTTAGTTTTATTGCAGACGTCAGCTAAAGCTGGCGTTTACTGTATTTTTCCATTTTCATTTCCCTGTTCTATCTTCCAGCTCCCTGTTTCATTTCTCTATTCCATTTCTCTATTCCATCTCTCTATTCCATCTCTCTGTGTCGAAGTGAGACCGCGGGAAATTTTTTCTGGAAATATTCGTTTAACTGCTCCGCAATATAAACCGAGCGATGTTGGCCGCCGGTGCAGCCGATGGAAATGGTTAAATAGTAACGGCTTTGTTCCGCAAACTTTGGTATCCAGTATTCCATGAAATTTCTGATATGGCTATACATATCTATTACATCATCCTGATCTTTGAAAAATGCCTTAACTTGCGGGTCCTGGCCGGTAAAGGATCGTAGTGCAGGCTCCCAGTGAGGGTTTGGCAGGCAGCGTACATCAAAGACAAAATCAGAATCGGTGGGCGTGTTGTGTTTAAAACCAAATGACTGGATAAGAATAGAAAGCTCCTGCGCAGGGCGGGAAATAATTCGATCTTTAACCAAAGCACGTAACTGGTGTACATTGGTATGTGTGGTGTCCAGGCACAGGTCTGCATCCTGTACAATCGGCATTAATAAATTGCGCTCTATATCAATGGCCTCCGCCAGCGGGATGCCCTTTCGTGTGAGGGGATGACGTCTGCGGGTATCACTAAAACGTTTTATTAATTCATTAATTTCGGCCTGAAAATAAATCACTTCAACTTCTATATTTTTATTTTTCAAGGCTTGAATGGTTTGATTAAAGCGTTTTAAATCATTGGCGTCACTGCGCGCGTCTATGCCTACCGCCACATCTTCATAAATTTTAATATGCTGGCTGTTGATGTGATCGGTGAAATCTGACAGCAGGCCTAATGGAAAATTATCGACACAGTAAAGCCCTTCATCTTCTAAAGTATGCAGTGCAACTGTTTTACCAGAGCCGGACAGGCCGCTTATTATTATTAATTTCATGTATTGATGGGTTGAATTTTAAGGTTCGTTTTATAAAGTGGTTTGTCGTAAACCAGGTTTTTTATTTTATTCGTTATTATTCCTGGCTGTCCATATGCTGCTGTTGTCTCTGGATAAACTCTTCGCTCGCATTGTAACCGCTTTCTGAAAGTATGTGGTTGCGTACCGCAGCTTCAACCATAACCGCTAAATTTCGGCCTGAGGCAACGGGCAATTTTAATTCTGTTATGGGCACGCCTAAAATAGTTTTTATAGCACGCGAACCATAAAGTCTGTCTATTTGTTGCTGGTCCTGTGATGTCATGGGTTCCAGATGAATAACCAGGCGTAAGTATTTATTGGGTTTAATGGCGTTCTCACCGTACATGGCGCGAATGTCTAATACCCCCAGCCCGCGAACTTCCATAAAGTTTTTTAACACGTCGGGGCAGCTGCCATTCAGCAGGCTTGGGCCAATGCGCGTGAATATGGGGGCATCGTCGGCGATGAGTCTGTGGCCGCGGGTAATAAGTTCGAGTGCAAGCTCACTTTTTCCAACACTGCTTTCACCAGTTATTAATACACCACTACCCATTACTTCCATAAATACACCGTGGATGGTGATTTTTTCAGCTAATAAATCTGACAGGTAAAAACGAATAGAATCGATAAAATCGCCACTGTTCAGATCAGTTTGAAACAGGGGGACCATATTTTTATCAGCAATTTTTGTGATTTTTTCAGGAACATTTTGTCCATCTGAAAAAACAACCGCTGCAGTGTGGCGAGAAAAAACCTCGTTAAATATAGCGGTAGGCTGTTTTTCCAGATAAGTCCATTCGGTGATGCCGATAACCTGAATTCGGTTGGGGTGAATTAAATTTAAATGCCCCACTAATGTGGACTGTTGATTGAGGTGCAGGGAAACTATTATCGGGCGGGTTGCGTGAACGGTTCCCGCAAGCCATTTAAGATCAATGTTTTTTTGCAGGTGATGGAATAAATCCAGGGGTGTAATGGAATCAGACATAGCGGGTTAACCTGTACTCAGGATGCTGCCTGGTGATGGGTTTGTTTCCAGCCGGAAATTTGCGCATACAGTTCTTCATCTGTCTGGCAGTTGCGAAGCTGGTCGCAAAATGTGGTGTCGCTGAACATTTTTGCGAGTGTGGCCAACACCTGCAAATGTTCGTCGGTGCAATGTTCAGGCACCAGTAAACCAAAAATTAAATCAGCGGGTTTGGTGTCCGGGCTGTCGAAATCTACACCCTGTTGCAGTTTAATAAAGCAACCGAGTGTGATTTCCAGTTTCACGGCCTGCTCATCCCGTGGGTTGCTGTGAAATCTGCCATGGGGCAGGGCAACACCATAGCCCATGCCAGTTGAGCCCAGGCGTTCACGATCAATTAGTTGATGAAATATATCCGTGGGGTCGATGCCCGTTACACCTGAACCAAGTAGCAGGCTAATAGATTCAAGTGCGCGCTTCTTGCTGCTAATGCCGCTTAGGCATTTAACACGTTCAGGTGTAATTAGCTGACTGATTTCCATGGATATATTTTCCGTTTTTACTCTTCAATATCAACCGGCGGAGCAGTGTCTTTCTGGTGATGGTCGGTTATTTTTTCTTTATGTTTTTTAACCTGCCGGTCAAGTTTGTCGGTCAGGCCATCAATAGCCGCGTACATATTATCTTCTGTACTGTTAGCAAATATATTATTGCCGCGCATATTAATGGTGGCCTCCGCCTTGTGTCGGTTACCTTCAACAGTGAGAATCACGTGTGTGTTGGTGACCTTGTCGAAATGACGCTCAATGCGTTCCATTTTTTCATTTACATAGTTACGAAGTGAATCGGTAATTTCTATGTGGTGTCCAGTTAGGTTGAGTTGCATAAGGACTCCTTAGTTGCAGTGCCGGCTAAGCCAGGCGTTTACGTTCATTTGAGGGTGGTATCATCATGGCTTCTCTATATTTTGCCACAGTTCTACGCGCCACGTTTATGCCCTGATCCACCAGTAAGTTGGCAAGTTTATTGTCACTTAATGGCTTGCGGGGTTCTTCACTTTCTATCAGCTTTTTTATCATGGCTCGAATGGCCGTAGCTGAACATTCCCCGCCATCTGAGGTACCCACATGGCTGGAAAAAAAGTATTTG
>Ga0316205_10001076_pt1 | contig 38297 bp, 59 predicted proteins | sample 3monthpyrite_MG_FD_204941 | JGI IMG/M metagenome (GOLD analysis project Ga0316205, IMG submission 204941) | Microbial mat bacterial communities from mineral coupon in-situ incubated in ocean water Damariscotta River, Maine, United States -... | ecosystem: Environmental > Aquatic > Marine >...
GACTTTATTGCGAATTCTCGTGGTGGCCTCAAAAGAAGGCCGCCCACGTTGACCCTTGCCAGCCCGAACCGGGTTGCCGAACAGGTCAAAATCATCACCGCCCAAGAAAAAAATCTCCAGATGAGAGAATGCACCGGTCTAGCGGGGAGGGGGGTGTGGAGGATTTGACCCCCTCCCCCCTACTCCTGCCGTTCGGCTCGTTGCTTGGCACCGTCATGGCACCGCTTGCATAGGCATTGCAGGTTGGCCGGGTTCCAGAACTTGGAATGGTCACCTCGGTGTGGCTGGATGTGGTCTGCCACCAACTCAGGGGCGCGGCCTTTGATCAGATGCGGTTGGCCAACAGATTTGAGCAGCCGCACATTCGCGGCCATTGCATGCTCCCAACCGCACATCTGGCAGGTGAAATCATCGCGAATTAGCGTCGCCCACCGAAGCCGCTGCCAATCTGCGGTTTTGTATTGAGCGCGATCTGGGCGTTGCGCATCACGAACCCGAGCAGCTGGCGCACTCAAATACCGAACGTCGCGCCCCAAGCGCCGCGTCTTGTCGCGCAACGTCTTGAGACGTGCCATCAAAACCGCCTCGCAATAAAGGAAGCGCCCGCATGGACACATCCACCGGGCGCAATGAGGGCGTGTCGCTCGGGACCTATGAACCCGAGCGGAACCGACCACCCGCTCGGGCCACGGGCGTCGTTGGACGCAGGGTCACCGGCATAGGTCTCTTGAGGGCTGACCCTAAAATCAAGAAGCGCGGGCTGTCAATCCTGTTTCTTTATCGTGATCAAATCGTCGGCGCTGGTTTTTGCCAGCACATCGCCGCCGAACAGCGCCACGCGCACGACCACTCCGCCATCCGCCTTGAGGCCCACAACCTCGCACCGCATCTCGGAAAACACCCCCGCGCTGAACATCGCAGCATCACCGGGGCGCAAGCTCACGCGGCGACGACGCTTGGCATCACGCCGCGCGACGGCGGCGGCTTCGTCCACTTTTCGCATCGCGTGAATTGCCTGCAGATCGCGCGGATCCAGAACACCCCAAGCGCCACCCGACAGGGCCAACGCGCCAATTACGAACGGGCAGGCCATGACTTTGTGAACCACGGGCGCGCCGGGGAAACGTGCGAACACATATCCGGGCAAGTAACGCCGATGATACTCTCGCACGCGGCCCTTGATCACGCTGCGCCGTTTGGTGACCGGGTGGAACGCATAAACGCCGCGACGAGCCAGCCACGCCTCGGCCTGTTCCTCACGCTGCGCGGCAACACGCAATGCGAACCAGCGCGGCACCCCATCAGTGAAAATCGCGGTGTCAGTTACGGGCGATGCTACGCGGTCACCAACCTGCAGGTCCAGAAACCCGGTCATGATGAACCCGAACGACCAAGACTGGCGATATGCCGGCACCTGGCAACCGCAGCCTCGCGCATCGTCAGCCATCTGATTTCCTCGTCACTCAGATGATCGCCCCGATCCCGGCGCAAGGCAAAGTCCTCGGCCCGACGCAGCGCCCGTCCGGCATCCTCGCGGATTTTTTTCTGAACGAACCCGCCGGGGAACTTGCGTTCGCGGCGCGCCCAGACCAGCAACTCCGGACCCCAACCCTGCGCAATGGCGTCCTGCCCGATGCCATGCGCGAACAGCGCGCGCAGGAACGGCGACGCGTCATCACCGGGCGGCTGGATTTTACCTGCCCAGCCCAACACCTGCGCCGCAATAGGCCAGCGGTTTGCATCCTTGCCAACTGGATTGACCGAGATCGTTTCTGCCAAAGCGGCAAGATTTAACTCGGTCATATACGCCAGTTTTTTGCACAGTTCTGCGACCATCGCATCGAACTGATCTCGAGCCATCCCAGAGGGTCGCAACAGACCCGCCGCGAAACACGGTTCGATCAAAAACGCCTTCACACGCGCCTCACCCGCTTTTTGTTGCTCAGCGTCCATTCTGTTGCCCTCTCTCAGCAAATCCCAACCTTTCAGCCGTCGCTTGGTCAATCATGGCTTCAGCCATCAAACAGTCAGCGATCCGAGGCTTGATCCCACCCAGAACCGGGTTACCGCCTTCATTGATGAAATCAGCCAACCGTCGAGCATGAAACCGCTCGTCATCGGTGAAAAACGGGCGCTGACCTCGCGCACGCAGGTTCTTTACTGGTTCCCTTACAGGGTTTATGTCCAGATTCTGGACACGGCTTTTGCCTTTTTTTGGACACGGCTTTTGCTTTTTTCTGGACACGGCTCCATGTCCAGAATCTGGACACGGCTTTTGCGGTAAATCGACCCCGTCGGCACCCGCCTCAGGGGCCTCAAACCCGACACTAAACGGGAACAAATACAGCGTGGTTTTCTTGCGCTGACGGGCTTTGTCACTGCGCTGAATGCGCCGGATCAAGCCGCGATCCTCCAACTCCTTGAGGTGGGTGTTCAGGCTGCTGCGCGACATTTCACAATCATCGGCCAGCGTTTCCTGCGACGGAAAACAGCCGTGGTCGGGGTGGTGGCGGTCGCACAGATGCCACAGCACAAGCTTGGTGGCAGGCTTTAGCCCGCGCTGCTCGATGGCCCAGTTCGTGGCTTTGTGGCTCATGACTGACCCCCTTTGGCGGCACGGATTCGCGCCTCGCGGCTGCGTTTCCACTCGGTCTGCGCCTCGCCCAGAAACCGACGTGCAGCGGCGCACAGCGCGCGGCGTGCGGCGGCTTCGGGGTCATGGCTGGCGGTGCTGGCCCGCGTGTATTTGCCCAGACGGTGCGCCAGAATGGCGGGCGCGATCCGGTGGCCGATCAGGCGAAACTCGGCAGCATCCGCCACCCGGCAGGCGGCGCAGCAATAGGTCTGCCAGGCGCGCGCCGGGGCGAATTGCCGCGAGCAGGCCGGGTTGAGGCACTGCCCCACCGGCACCAAGGGCGAGGCGGCCAATTCGGCAAAGGCCACGGTCGCGAAAGGCTCAATATCAAAATGCGTTGCCGTTGCATTTACGGGTGCATTACTGGTCATCTATAGGCCCCTGATCGGCACATGCGCCCTCAGGCGGGCACTGCGCGCCCTCTGGCCCAACAACGATGTAATCGTGGCTCCGAATGCCGAAATCCGGCGACCCGACCCAGCCACCCTTGCGCCAATGCGGATACTTCGGGTTTGGGTGGTTGATGGCATGCGCGCGCCGGTAATGCCACGCAACGCCACGCTGACCATCGCCTGCGCTACCGCTGCCAGCAGTGGCTCTCGCACGGCCCAGCCGGATCTCGACCCACTTATGGACCGGGCGTCCAGCCCGCAGCGCAGCGCGGCCTTGCTGCCGGGATCCCCTCCGGTCGACACAGTGTGTAAACCCGCCCGGCGTTTGCATCGCCTCAATAGTGAAATATACCCACCGGATTGCCCGCGACATGGCGCGCTGCTCGGCCTCAGAACCTGAACCCGCCAAAGAAACAAACCCGTTCCGTCCAATATTGGATTGGTAGATGTATGGGCTTCCGTCATCGCGCGTTCGGACAACCACCACGGTGTAGGCGGATCCAGACCTGAGGACGCTGGGCTTGTTCGAAATAATGACTGCGTCGCTTGGCGACATTTCAAGCCATGTCGATCGGGCCGGAATTTCCACTTCCAAAAGTTGACCAAGGATGTCTTGAGTCGGCGTATCGACAGAATTGCGGATCTCATACACACGCTGCAGCGGCGATGCGTCAAAATATTGACACCCCGCCAACAACTCTCGGATGTGGGAAATTTCCGCGCGCGGCAGGGGCGCGTTCAAGAGTTTCTCTGCAAGTGGCCTCATAATCCCGCCCCCGCTGCGCGATAGGTGTCGCCCGCATCGACCAGCGCGGCCAGAGGATCGGCCAGAGCATCAGGCAACGGCTCAGCCGCCGGATAGTCGCCCGCGCGTTCAAGCGCCGCGCGGCACGGCGCGATCCAATGAAACCGCGTTCCGGCGTATCGCTCACCGCCACTGAACACGATCCAACAATAGGCCGTGGCCGTGCTGCCCTCAGGGGCCAAGCGCCCCTTGTGCATCACCACCCGCTCCGAGAATTGCAGAATGTCGCACGGCGGGCTGACCGAGAACAGGCGCTGAAACCGTCCCTGCCCCTCAAGGAAGGCCGAGCGCAGGATGAATGCACAGCCGACGCGACTGGTGCGCAAAGCCCGCTCGATGAATTGCTCTGCCAGTCGAAACGGCGGGTTTGTTATTGTCCAATCGACAGGCTCAGGGTCAGGGCCAAACAGGTAATCTCGCTGCGCAAACCCGGTGCCATAGTCGTGGACATCGGCAGCCTCGACATGGCCGAAATACTCGGACAGCGGGCGCACCATGTGACCGCGATTGGCGGCGGGCTCACGGCAGGTTAGATGCCGTGTTGACGTTGCATGGCGCGGCGAATCCGGGTTGAGGAACGCCATGAACGGGCCTTGCAGCCACGCGCACAGCGCCCGCGTCGCCCAGGGCGGCGTCGGAAAGTCATCGAGGCTTTTGTGCGGTTCCGATCGCTGCTGCATGACTGCGCTGCTGGTGTTCTGTCCCATCACCCCGCCCCCGCCACGCGATAGGTGTCGCCCGCATCGACCAGCGCTGCGATCTGCGCTGCGATATCAGGCACAACGCGCAGCCTGTGCCAGCGGCACTGGACATCCGTGCACCCGCGCCCGAGTTGCGCGGCGATCTTTGAGAAATGCCAACCCGCCGCGCGGGCCTCCAACAGCGCCAGATCATCAGCAGGCGACCAGCGCGGATTGGCAAACATGCCCAAGACATTTGCCTGTCGCTCAGAAGCTGCGCCCTGCCGCACCGTCACCACACGGCGGCGCGGCGCGGGCGGTGCCGCCTTTCGCCGCTCTTTGGCCACCCGCTGCGAGATAGCTGGCGCGCTAACCCCCAGTGCCGCCGCCGCCGCCTTTTGCGATTGATACTCCACACCGCCCACGGTCACCGCCCGCCAACGCGAATCGGGCTCACGCGGCGCTGGCGGAACGGTCTTTGTGAATTTCCGCCATCCGCGCCAACGCACACTGTCACTGGCCACCCGCGTCGCGACGGCTGGGGCACTGAGACCAAGGCCTCGCCCCGCTGCGGCCAGAGACGGATAGGCAACGCCTTCCACCTCAATGACCGTGACCACCCGATTGCTGTCGCGCGCAGCACGACGCTTAGCACGCCGCGCAGCCGCACGGCGCACAGCCGCCTCCCCCCGCATGCGCAATGAAATTGCAGCGCGCGTGACCCCCAGCGCCTCGGCGGCGGCGGCATATGACGGATAGTCAACGCCATCAAATCTGCATGGCTTCGCGCAACCGCTCATGCGACACCACCTGACACCAGCGCGCCCGAGTCCACCTGAAAAACCGACCGACCGGCGGTCAGTGCCGCGCGCAGTTCGCGCCAGACGCCATCACTCTCGGCCCAGCCAGGGATCGGCGGCACGACGACCGCGCGACACGCCTGCAACAAAGGCGCGCACCAACAGGTCCAGAATTTCTGATCCAGAGGATCGAGGATCGGCGGCGAATCGCCGTGCACCATTTCGACCGCTTGAATGATCGGCGACACCGCCGTCACGCCGACCGCCGCCAGGCGACGCGACCAGCGCGCGGCATAGGTCGCCGCCACCAACCCACGCCCGAAATCATAGTGGCCATCCGCACCGACCACCAACTTGGTGAACGGCGACGCCAGATACACCAACCGACCCCGGCAACGTATCGCGACGGTATCCAGATCGGTCTGCGGAAAGAACAACGACGCATCGGCATAGTGCCCCAGCACAGGATGCGTCCAATCGCGGCGGGTAGGAAAAAAGTCGCTCATGCGGCCACCTGCGCGACAAATGCCATCAGCCCAAGGACCACCGAAAACAGCATCAAGAAGGCCATGCCGTGCAAGACAATCTCAATCATTCCCCGCCCCCTTCACAAATTTCAGACCGTGCCACCAGACGCGCCCGCGCGATGCGCAGCGCCTCGATCGCTTCGTCAATTTCCACAATAGCCTGCGCCTCATCCGCCGCACTGGCCGAGGCCTGCGCCGACAGGATCGCGGCCACAGCCTCACCGGTTTCGCGCGCAATGCTCGCCCCGTCACTCAGCAACGAACCGACCGAACTCACGACATCACCCGACATGCGCCGCGCCAACAACCGCGACACCGGGAACCGCCCGGCAGCGTCTTCCAGCGCGATGACATCGGGCAGGGTCCAATCCAACAGACCGGCGATTTTCTTGGAAATTGTCCCCTTGGAACAGCCACCACCCCAGCGCGCCGAGATCGTCTCGGCAACCGCATCGAAACAGCCAAACGACTGCACCAACGCCGCCATTGCGGCGCGGGTGGTGCGACTGGAATCAGACATGGGCAACCTCGACACGCACGGCAGAGTTGAAGTATCGGTCAACCCCCGGCAGACTTGGCGCGGTCACGCATCCGCCAAGCGAAAGCCGAATCAAATGAGATTTCTTCTGAGACTGTTCAGGCCAAAACCGCTGTCCAGCGACCGTTCGCCACCCCCATTGAATAGTCCGCCCACGCGACCTGCGGAGAGCGCGACCAATCCCGTTCCCGAAACGGTCTCGCCGCGCAACTCGGGGAGCAAGTTTGACCTTCTCAGTCTCGACGTCAGGTTCATCGCAATCGACGTTGAGACCGCAAATGAAGACACCTCGAGCATCTGCCAGATCGGGATCGCGGCGGTTGGCCACGACAACAAGATCGTCACACTGTGCTTCATGGTGAATCCAGAAGCCGATTTCGCCGACTTCAACATCGAACTGCACGGCATTGACGAGACTACGGTCGCGCACGAGCCAAATCTTCCCGAGGTCCTCGAAACACTCCGACCACTCCTTGAGCGGTTTCCCCTGGTGCAGCACAGCAATTTCGACAAGCAGGCGTTGGACGCGGCCTGTGCGCGCTATGGCATTCCGCCCCTCTCGGCCACATGGCACGACAGCGTGACAATCGCCCGCCGCGCATGGCCCGAGCTGACCGGCAACGGCGGCCACGGGCTCGCGAACCTCAAGATTGTTCTGAATCTCGACTTCCAGCACCACGACGCCGAGGACGATGCCAAGGCGGCTGCCCAAATCGTTCTTCGCGCCGAACAGCTCACGGCGCAGGGCTTCGATGATCTGTCCCAGCGCAAACCGAAATCCAGCTACCCCGCACATGTCAAGATCGAGGGGAATGAAAGCGGTCCGCTGCACGGCGAAATCGCCTGCATCACTGGAAAGTTGACCATGTCGCGCATTGAGGCCGCCGCCATCGCCGCCGAGGCGGGGATCACGATCAAGGCCAGCATCTCCGCCAAGGTCACGCTTTTGGTGGTCGGCGATCAGGATCTTGCGCTGCTGGCCGGGCACAGCAAAAGCTCGAAGCATCGCCGCGCCGAAGAGATGATCGCCAAGGGCCACAAGATACGGATAATCGGCGAGACCGAATTCATGGCGCTGGTCAAAGCCTGAATCCAGCGCGTCCGTGGCGGAAACCCTGTTTCCTTGGCGGGACAGAATCTCGGCGCAATAGTCGCGGGATGAAACTGCGCCACCATTCATGCCGCGTTCGCCTTTTCGACGGCAGAGGCCTCCATAGCCTCGACAGCGTCAATCACTTTGCCCCACGTTCCCCAGTTGGGCGCAGTGTCGCCGCGAACCCAGCGATCCCACGTCGAGCGGGCAATCCCGGACGCCCGGCAAAGATCGGCGACGCACAGATCGAGGGCTGTGAGGCGCGAGACTACGGCTTCAAATTCCTTTGGCATGAGCATTCCCGGTTTTCAGGCAAAATTGCTCAATTCGTCTCGCATTGCAAGAGCATTCATGCTCATAGCGCACAATTGCTTAGTTTGCCATTGTGTGCCCATGCGTGACTGGGCAATCAATTACATCCTGAAGGTGCTGGAAGAGCGCGACTGGTCAGCCAACCGGCTGGCCAAGGAAGCGGGCCTTTCTGCTTCTACGATAAATCGACCTCTGCGAGAAAAAGATTGGCCAAATCGACTGGCGCGCGAAACAATTCGGAAGGTTCAGGAGGCCTCTGGTGTTGATCCTTCCCCTTTCATTCCTGATGAGTTTCACGAGGAAAGAGCACTCTTTTCTCGCCCGCCGCGCCGACAGACCGAGGCTGGCCGAATCCTCGAAAACCTCGACCAGGGGAATCCGGTCGAGACTGGGCCCAACGCCCAAACTCGGAATGAAATCAAGATCGCAGTCGTTGGCGATCTCGCCCAAATAGTCGCAACGGTAGACAAGCTCGGGCTGACGCGCCTGCGCGCAAAACTCGATGCGATTGAGTCGATGCTGGATGATTGAGCATTAATGCTTGACTGACGCACCGATTTGGAGCATTCATGCTCTCCATATTTATGGAGGACATTGCATGCTTCTGGCCGCTGAACGACCACACCCCGCCCAGACCGCCCGCGCCATCGTCGCCAACCCGACGATTCACCATAGCCCCACGCTGCGGCTGATTGCCTGGGCGACAGTCAAGGCCGAGCGCGGCCAGACGATCCGCCAGATCAACCTGCAAGCCCCGCGCCCCGCCAACCCGCAGGTGGCGTGATGGATGTTTGTCCACATTTTCAAATCGTGCGCCGCCGGAACGCCTACTACGTCCTTCAGGATGGCACAGAAATTCACGGCCCCGCATGCCATGTCCGGGCGCTGGAAGCCATGGAACGCCTGAAGCGTGGGGCCAAGGTCCAGACGCGCAAATGCATGAGCTGCGCATCCAGCTTCACGAGTGAAGGCCCTCACAACCGGCTGTGCAACCGCTGCCGCTCCCGGTCCATCTACGATGGATCCGCGTGATGGCCGAGCTTCCCCCCTTTGCCCGCTTCTGGATGGTCTGTCGCAAGCCCATGGGGCCGGGCACCAGGACCGAACCGCGCCAGCGCTACAGCACCCGCTCCGACGCGGCGCAAGCTGCCGCTGCGCTCGCCCGCGACAACGACGCCCCGTTCCTCGTTCTCGAAACCATCGAAATCTACCGCCCCACCGACGCCACACAGGAGGCCCTGCTATGACCCCGTGCCTGCAACCCGACCGCCTGACCCGGTTCCTGCATTCCCTCGATCTCCACGCCATCGAGGGCAAGAAGGACGCCTTCATGGCCGAGGTCCTCGAATGTGGCGGCACCTACGTCCAGCCCCGGCGCGATGACGAATGGTCCAGCCATCTGTATGAGGTCAGCGTGCATGGTGTGATCGCCGTTGGTGCCACCGAAGCCGAGGCGATCCGCAACTGGATCAAGGTGGCGCTGGCCATCCGCACCGAGGACGATCCGCCGATCGCAACCGACGCGCTCTCGCCCGCCGGTCAACTGGCCGGGGGCGACCAACGCGCCGCCCCCGGCCCCTCTTGTTGGCTCAATTCACAACGCCACAAAGAGGGCGCTCATGACTGATCTTGGACAATTCGCCACCGCGTTCACCCTCGCACTGATCGTGGGTTTCGGCCTCGGCCTCGGCATGATCACGGCAATGTATCTGGCCGACGCCACCCGCGCGGTCACCAAGCGCCTGCGCCACCCGCGAGGCCGCTCATGACCGCCACGTCACCACAACGCTTCGACGATCTGCCGCCAGCGACGCGCGCCGGGATCCTGTGCAATTCGCCCGAATTTCGGCGCTTCGCGGCGATGCAATGTGGCCTTAGTCACCAGCAATTCACGCCTGCCGCCGCCGCCGAGTTCCTGCGCCAGAAATGCGAAATCACGTCGCGGCGGGTGCTGAATTACAGCCCGCGCGCCGAGGCTCGTTTTGACGCTTTGCGCACCGACTTCGACGCGTGGCGCGGTCGCACCCCAAGCCCCCGCTGAAAGGAACCCAATGTCCCGAATTTATCTTGCATCGAGCTGGCGCAATGAACGCCAACCGGAGATGGTCCGACTACTCCGACAGTTTGGCCACGACGTTTACGATTTCAGGAACCCGCCGAATGGCATCCCCGGTTTTGCATGGTCCGAACTTGACCCGGACTGGCAAAATTGGACCGCCGAACAATACCGCGAGCACTTGATCACCCACCCGATTGCGGCGCGCGGATACGTCACCGACCTTCGCGGGATGGAGTGGGCTGATACCTGCGTTCTGCTGCTACCTTGCGGGCGCTCGGCGCACTTGGAGGCCGGATGGTTTTGCGGACGTGGCAAGCGTTGTTTGATCTTAACACGAGACGGCGAAGAGCCAGAGCTTATGGCGCTCATGGCCGATGGCATTTTCATAACGGCACAAGAACTTCTCGCCGCCCTGTAGCTCTCAACACCGACTTCGACGCGTGGCGCGGCAAGATCGCGGCCCCACGATGACCCGTAACACAGAAGGAAATTCAGCGTGATGACGAAGACAAAGCCCCCGGCACAGATCAACCCGCCCGAACCCCACGACCCATACCGCCTGCGAACATTGGAACAGATTTTCCAGCTATTCGATGGTGGCGACTTTCTGGCCGAAGTTCTCGACGGTCACAAGCAGTTGCAATGCGATCTTCTGGACCACCGCGAACAGCACGGCACGAAAGGTTGCGAGGGGTCGATGACCTTGAAAATCAACTATGCGCTGGGGAAATCCGGCGACGTGGCAATGGGTGCGACCGCCGACTTCAAGTCGCCCAAAAAGCCGCCGTCCAGTGCCGCCGCCTTCATCAACGAAGACGGTGAATTGACGCTTTACAGCCCGTTCATGCGCCGCATGCACCAACCGGTGCGCGACGTGAACAGCTACGACCCGGACACGGGCGAAATCCGCGACACCGACTGATCCATCCCGCAAACAGGACACCAACCCATGACCACCCCGACCTACCTTGAAAACCCCGCCGAAACCATGCGCGACGTCATGTCCGAGATTGGCCATCATGAGCCGATCGAGACGCCGGGTTACCATGATCTGACGACCGCGCATCTGGTCACGCTGCCCGAGAAACGCCGCGTCGAAGACCTGACCGCCAGGCATCGCGACGCGGCGCAATTCTTCAAGCCCGCGAGGCGCAAGGGCACCGCTCATTTCGCCGACCTGCAAAGCCTGATCCTCTGGGCCAATCGGTTCAAGGGCGAAACCTCGGCCCTGTTCGCCAGCCCCAACATGACCGCCCCGACACTGACCTGCGTCGCCGATTATCACGCATCTGGACCGGTGGAGGTGTCAGACGCATTTGGCGACCCGACGGCGCGACATTGCCACCACCGCGCGATCTACGACTTTCCCTTGTCCGACGAATGGAAGGCGTGGAAAGCCGTCGATGGTCTGGCGCTGGAAAAGGACGACCTCGGCGAGTTCATCGAGGCGCAGGCCAAGGACATTCAAGACCCGACGCCCGCGATCATCAAGGGCACGGAAAGCGACAAGATCCAGCCTTGGGAAAATCGCCTGATCCAGACCGCGCAGCAGATCGAAGGGCGGTTCGGACAACTGCGGCAGCTGCTGGCCATGTCCAAGCAATTTCAGGTCTACGAACAATCCGACCTGACCGTGAAAACCAACCGCGACACGGGCGAGGCAGAAATCCAGTTCCTGAATCAACACAAGGGCGCGGACGGCAAGCCGCTGAATATCCCTAACCTGATCATCATCGCGATTCCGGTGTTTCAAGGCGGCGCGCCGTATCAAATGCCAGTGCGATTTCGGTATCGCAAAACCGGCGGCACGGTGAAATTCATCCTGTCGATTTACAACCCGGAAAAGGCGTTCAAGTCGGCTTTTGGCGAGGCAACCGACCAAGCCGAAGCCGAGACCCTACTGCCGCTTTTCATGGGCAAGCCTGAAGCCTGACGTCCCTTTCTGCCCCTGCCGTCGCGGGGGCAGCGACGGACGCCAGAACAACAAAGAGGTCAGCCATGAGCACGACGCAAGACACCATCCGCATGTTGCGCCGTGGAACCGGGCGGCGCTTGTGCCCGCTGCGGTGTGAATCACCAAACCCCGACTGCCGGTGCCTCACCGTCCGGCTTGCTGCCAACGAGACCGAGAACCCAATGACACGAACCACCCCCACCCCCCCCGAACCATTTCGCGCCCTCGATGGTGATCTGAGCGGCATCGCCACCCCAAACCACCGTCCCGCACCACCGATGCTCGAACAGCAATCGACACTAAACAGGATCATCATCAGCCTCGTCTTCGTCACCGCTGCTGCTGGCCTCTCCTTGGCAATTATCCGCGCGATATGGGGAATGATGTCATGAAAAACAAACTCAGCAACATGACCGATCACCTGTTCGCCCAGCTCGAGCGCTTGTCTGATGACGGGATGAACCCCGAGCAGATCGAGACCGAGGCCAAGCGCGCCACGGCCATCGTCGCTGTCGCCGACCGCATCACCGACAACGCCCGCACGCAGTTGGCAGCCGCAAAGCTGTTCGCCGAGCACGGCGCGGCGGTGATGCCGCTGCTGCCGCAGATCGGTCAGGCGAAGGACGCGCCGAAATGAGGGGCAGCATCATCCCCTACACTGAGGCCGAACTCGCGTGGATCAAAGGCCACCGCGACCTGCCCAGACGGCAGACCCATGCCGAATTTGTCGTGCGCTTTAACCGATCTGACGTGTCGCTGATCAATTTCAACAGCCTGTGCAAACGCAATGGCTGGCTGACCGGACGCACCGGGCGCTATCAGCCCGGTATCCCGCCGCACAACAAAGGCCTACGCATGGCCTACAACGCCAACAGCGCGGCGACCCGGTTCAAGCCGGGACAGACACCGGCCAACTATCGCGGCCCTGGTCACGAGTCGATCGACAAGGACGGCTATGTCTGGATCGTCACCGACGCCACGAACCCGCACACCGGCGCAGCCACCAACCGCGTGATGAAACACCGATGGCTCTGGGAACAGGCGCACGGTCCAATCCCCAAAGGGCATGTGCTGAAATGCCTCGACGGCGACAAATCCAACTGCGCGCCCGCAAACTGGGCACTGATCGACCGCGCCCTGCTGCCCCGCCTGAACGGCCGCTTTGGCCGCAACTACGACACCGCCCCCGCCGACCTCAAACCCGTGATCATGGCCACCGCCAAACTGGAACACAAAGCCCGAGAGGTGACAAAATGACCGATGAGCTTTACCGAGCGATGCTTGATGACGGTATCATCGTTGAAAATGGAATGGCACAGTTTGACGACCAGGCGGCGATGCGCAATCTCATGGCCGACATCACGCGCGAACTGTTCCGCGCACGCGAAAAATTCCCAGGCAAAAACGTGACGTTCGCGGCACTTGTTGAGGAGGTCGGGGAACTGGCTACCGCGACGTTTGAGGAGTCGCGCGATCGCGTCCGCGAGGAAGCCGTGCAAGTTGCTGTAATGGCAATGCGCATGGTTCTTGATGGTGACCATACGTTCGATGCATGGCGCGCCTGCAAGGGCCTGAACCGCCTCGGCTCGGCGCACAAATGACAGCCCGCGTCACCATCACTGCCGCCGCCCTCGTGCGCGCCAATGCCGCGCATCTGGCAATCAAAGGTAATCAGCAATGAGTTTCTATGAACCCGACATTTGCCTCTATCACGCCAACTGCGACGATGGATTCACAGCGGCATGGGCGATTTGGCAGCGCTGGCCTGACTGCGAATTTCGGCCAGCGCAATACGGCAACCAGCCGCCGCCTGACATTGCCGGAAAGCACATTCTGATCGTGGATTTTTCGTGGCCCCGCGCTGATCTTGAAGTCTTGGCCGAGACCGCTGCGAGCATCCTTGTTCTGGATCACCACAAGACGGCGCAGGCCGAACTCAGCCATATGCACCAAATTGTCCGCCCCACCTATGAGAACGTCGGTCGTTGCTTTTCCAGAATGTCTGGATCGCCGAATGCGCGGGTTCTCGTGGAATTTGACATGGATCGATCAGGCGCACGAATGGCTTGGAACTTCGCGCATCCCGGCGATGAATCGCCGCTATTGGTGGATTTGGTCGAGGACCGCGACCTGTGGCGGTTCCAGCACGTCATGACAAAGCCGGTGCGAATGCTCTTGCAGTCGGTTCCTCGCACTTTCTCCGACTGGTCTGACATTAGCGGGTATCTCGACGCGGACCCAGACGGCGCGGCGCTTACGGGTTCCGCTATTCAGGGATACTACGATGCGCGCGTGGCAGAAATGGCAGAGGCTGCGACGGTCCAGCACTTCGCGGGTTTTGACGGCGTTCCGATCGCGCATGTGCCTTACGCATTTGTTTCAGACGTTTGCCACCAGCTTCTTGCCCAGCATCCTGACGCCCCATTCGCGGCGGCTTGCGTCGTCGCTCATGGCGGCACGACCTACAGCCTGCGCAGCAGCGATGAGCGCGAAGACGTGTCCAAGATCGCCAAGGCGCGCGGTGGTGGCGGGCACCGCAATGCTGCTGGTTTCAGGGAGGCCCCCAATGGCTGACACCACAAAAATAGAATGGACCGACGCGACGTGGAACCCAATCACCGGCTGCACGCTGGTTTCTGACGGGTGCCGCCACTGCTATGCCGCCACGCTGGCCGCAACACGCCTCAAGAACCACTCCAGCCGCGCCGGGCTGGCCCGCATCAACGCGGCGGGCGAGGCGAAATTTACGGGCGAGGTCCGGCTCAACGCGCAATGGCTCGACCAGCCTCTGCGCTGGCGCAAACCGCGCAGGATCTTCGTCTGCGCCCACGGCGATCTGTTCCACGAGAACGTGCCCGACGAGTGGATCGACCGCGTGTTCGCCGTCATGGCGCTAGCACCGCAGCACACGTTTCAGGTGCTGACCAAGCGGCCAGAACGCATGGCGGAATACGCGAACAGCCATCGCTATCTTTGGATCGGTGACCAAATGATGATCCACGCACCCCAAGGACTAGATCTGCGCCCGCTAATCGACGCATTCGGCAATGAAGAAGAGCCGAACATCATGCCCGCAAAATGGCCCCTGCCGAACGTCTGGCTCGGCACATCTGTCGAGGATCAAGCCACCGCCGACGCGCGCATCCCGCAGCTGCTGGACACCCCTGCCGCCGTGCGGTTCATCTCGGCCGAGCCGCTGCTGGGGCCGGTGGATTTGACTCGGATCATCAGCCCGACGCATCGAATAAATTCGCTGTCCAGGACTGATGATGGGGGCAGCCCTCTGCCACGCCTCGACTGGATAATCGTCGGCGGCGAAAGCGGCAGCCGCGCCAGACCGATGCACCCGGATTGGGCGCGGTCCCTGCGCGATCAATGCACCGCCGCTGGCGTGGCGTTTTTCTTCAAGCAATGGGGGGAGTTTGAGGCCTCACTAGATCGCGACCGAGACGATCCGGATTGGAGCGCAGACTATTCGCGTAAATACAGTAATCGAGGCAAGTCGAAGTGGCTGAATCTTGCCGGTGGACGTGGTTTCAACGGCGAAAGGTTTCACGTCATGCGTCGCGTCGGCAAATCCCGCGCTGGTCGCCTGCTGGACGGTCGCGAATGGAACGAGGTGCCGGGATGAACGATAAACGGTTGAATCTCTTTGGCAGTGCCGCGCTGACCGATGAGGAGGAATCGCTACGCGAGGCATTGATGACTTGGTGCCAAGACCGGCTGAACGAGGGAGCTAGGCCAATACCCTTGCAGGCTGCGCTTATGATTGTCTCGGATTGTATGGCCAGCTGCGACGCATACGGCTTCGTGAGAAGCAATAAAAGTGGCGGCTGGAAGCCATGACCGCCCGCGCCACCATCACTGCCGCCGCCATGTCCCGCGCGATCGCGGCGGCAAAAGAGGGGGTGCGCGTGATCATCGAGCCAGACGGGCGCACGATCATTGAATCCGCGACCGAGCCGAGGCAGGATGCCCCCTTGTCCGCATACGACGAGTGGAGGGCTAAACGTGGCCAGAGTTCATCTTGAGCACATCGCCAAGACCCGCAAGACGCTGGCCGATGGCACGGTAAGAACCTACTACTACGCATGGCGCGGCGGGCCACGCCTGCCGGGAACGCCCGGATCGGCGGAATTCGTCGCGGCCTATACCGCAGCGCACGAAAAGCGGCCAGATCGCCACGCGGGCACACTGACCGGCCTCCTGAACGCCTATCAACGCAGCCCGTATTTCCTCGAAAAAGCCGATGCGACCAAGCGCGACTATCTGCGCCACATCCGCACAATCGAAACCGTGTTCGGGGATATGCCGGTCGCGGCGATGGCCGACCGGCGCGTGCGCGGTGACTTTTTCGATTGGCGCGACGATCTCGCAAAATCCAGCAAACGACAGGCCGACTATGCGCTGGCCGTGCTTGCGCTTATCCTCGCCTGGGCGGCGGATCGAGGGGCCGCGCCCTGCAATCCACTCGAGAAACCGGGCCGGGTTTACCGCGCCGGTCGCGCCGATTCCATCTGGTCAGAAGATGACGAAGCTGCGTTTCAGGCCGCAGCACCCGCACATTTGGCGCTGGCCCAGATCCTCGCGGCTGAGACCGGGCAGCGGCAGGGCGATCTTCTGCGTCTGACATGGGCAGCCTATGACGGCCAGTCGATCCGGCTGAAACAAAGCAAGCGCGGGCGGCGCGTCGTAGTGCCATGCACCGCGCGTCTGAAAATGGCGCTGGACGCGGCGAGGCGGGCACGCGGCAACGCGGTCACGATCCTGACTACCACGCGCGGCACAGCCTGGACCAGCAGCGGGTTCCGCGCCAGCTGGAACAAAGTTCGGTGCGATCTGGGTGGGCTGACGTTCCACGACCTGCGCGGCACTGCGGCAACGCGGCTGGCCGAGGCCGGATGCAGTGTTCCAGAAATCGCCACGATCACCGGGCATTCGCTGGCCGAGGTCGAAACGATCCTCGATTCCCACTATCTCAGCCGCAGTCGAGGCATGGCAGAATCGGCGATTTCGAAGCTCGATCAGCACAGAAACAGAACGAATTCTGCAAACCGCGCTGCAAACCGCCCCAAGAGCGTCCAGCCGTGAATTCGGCAACAATCAACAATTACAATGAGTTGATCTGGTAGCGGAGGAGGGACTTGAACCCCCGACACGCGGATTATGATACCAAGGCGAGCCGTTGATATCGCTGGGCATTGCCCCAAACCGCCCCCAAAACCGCGCTAGATAGATCAATGGGTTACAGGCGAAAAGCAAACCATCGGCGCTTGCTAATCAGCAACGATTTGTCACAATGGAAGGCCGGGACGTGACCTGCTGCTTCATAAGTTCAGGCGACCTCTCGGACCCTTGCGACACAAAGCCCAGCCTGACAGGCCGGTATCTCGATTATTCAAGGTCTTCGCGCGCTCCAAATTGACAGCATTTCGAACGCTGCTTCGAGTGATGCGGCCTTGGCAAGGATGTTTATCCCTTTCCGTCCAATTGCCTCATTTGTCTCAAAGAGAAATAGCCCGCCAAATCCAAGGTGTTCAGCCTCGTTGTCTATGATAGTCTGGCGCGACAACGGCGCGATGTGAATCGCGCGTGAGTTGTCTAGTGCAGCAGTTCCAAGGGAACCTTCGATCATGGCCTTGCCTCCCTCTCGTCCACGAATTTCCGCAAACGATCTCGCCCTATACATGGTTTCGTCCGACACGGCCCGAATGGGCATCATCAAACGGGCAGCAGAACCCCAGACCTACGTAACGACGCGCTACAAGGATGTTCGCGCGCCCATTAAGGCATTTCTAGCCGATCCAAACCGCCGCGTGAATCCCTTAAACGACGCTGAAACTATGTTTGAACAAAGGGCGGCTGATCCCGCGGAGTCATCCTTGAGGCAAGATGACGCTCGCCAGTCAATAGAGGTCATCCACGGCATCCATGGAATGGGCAACCAACTGGCAGGAAACCTGTTTCATACTGCGCCCAACTCGCAGCCTAAATTGTCCATATCTGGGATCGAGGTGTCGGTGCGGGCTGATCTTTGGGTTCACGGTGCGGCGCGCGGCGTGGATCAGATTGGCGGGGCGATCCTACGAATGACCCAAGACGATACAGAGACCCCTACGGCAATCGCTAGGCGACGCGAAATGGGAACCTACGTCGCCACATTGATGCGAATGCACATTGACCAGAACAACCCGGATACCCAGCGGCAACCAGCCAACCGGCTATGCATGTCGATTGATGTGCGTCACGGACAAGTTTTCAACGCTCCGAACTCCAACACTCGGCGCATGAATGACATTCAGTCAGCTTGCACGGTCATTTCGGCGCTTTGGGGTCGGGTTTAGTTTGGGTTTTGTCACCGCGATCCGCTTGAACTGTAAGCCCGTGCCAATCATCAGGCTTGGCCCGTTGCACAGTGCCGACGAATTTGATCACCAATTCGCACGCCGCTTAGTCCGCATCACCGCCAGCCCACAGCACGACAAGCGCATGACGTTCGCCGCAGTCCAGCAGCGCCACACGGTCAGATCGCCACAGTGTCTCCACCTCCGCTTGCGTCATCGCCCGGACAGGTAGCACCACAGGAGCCGCGCACGGCGCAGCAATTGCCTCCGGCGGCGGGTCACGGCGAACCCAACCGGCGCACGCTGTCAGCGCCAAGGCAGACGCGGCTAGCGTTACTATCGGCAAGTGCGGCATTGTCCAAATCCTCTCGCAATCGGTCACGCTCTGCGGAAACCTGAGCCTGCGCATCGGCCATCCCGAGGATACGCGCCTGCGCCACCCGTTCTGCCGCCAGCGCCTGCGCCACACGGGCGGCATCACTATCGCGGCGGGTGTCGTAGCCGTGCCACCAAGCGCCGCCGTGTGTGGCAATCAGGGCGGCGGCGATCAGCGCGTAGCGGTTGCTGATCAGGCCAGCCAGTGCGGAAAATAGCGCGCGGGTAATCATACCTGCATCCACATGATGAACGCCCAGACGACTTTGCAAGCGATGTGCAGTCCTTGGTCGGTATGGAAACCAAACCGACCTCGGCACTTAGCATCATCAATCAGCCAGTGCGCAGTCGTTTCGGCAAATCCCAGCCAGAGGCTTCCAGTCACGATACCAACGAAACCACCATGAATCACAGAATGTGCCGCGAGCGGGTGGCGCCACGGCACGCCGGGGATTGGCGCGGTGCGGTTTTTCCCCCGCGCCAGAAAGTCGCCTTGCAATGGATAGTCGGCAAGCGCGTGTGCGAAAACCAACAGGGCGAGCATTTCCAGAAACGTGGTCATTCCAGCGCCTCGATGCACCGCGCGCGCTCAGCCCCGCGCCGATTGGTCAAGCCGCGAATTTCCGCGCCGCCCGCTCGGTTCCAGCGTGGCAGCTGCTCGCAGGCACCACGCCAGTCGTCTGCATTGGCGAGCCGTGCGAGGGTCGATCGGCAGGCCGCGCCGGTGCCGACGTTGTATGACCACGAGACAAGCGCGACCTGCACACCCTCGGGTTGCTCCGGCAGTGCCGGAACGCACTCTGTCAGCGCGGTGCGAAACTCGGCCAGTCTCGCGGCCAGCATGTCGCGGCACTGCGCCTCGGTGTAGGTGTCGCCCTCCTGCACGCCGCGTGTCTCGCCGTAGCACACCGTCCAGACCGGCGGGCTGGCGATGGTGTCGAGATAGGCCGTCGTGCGCAGCCCCTCCCACGGGGCCACGAATGCGGCGATTGCGACAATGATCGCCGCACCCCCGCCTGACGCAGTTGTGCGGCGGCGCGTGCCAAACAGGCTGCGCAAAATATCAATGATCATCCCCATGCCCTCTCAGCAACAGTGTTTTGATGTCTTGACGCACCTCGGCCAGCATCGCGTTGGTGCTGACGCGCGCGTCCTTGGCCTCGGCCAGGTCTTCTTTGCGCTGGGTCCAGAGCCGCCGGATTTCCTTTTCGTTGGCCAGCCCGCGCGACTCCAGCCGGACCAGCCACGCCAGACCCGCAACCACCGACAGCAGGATCCCCCACCAGTCTCGTAGGATTTCAATCATCCCTCACCCCTCTATTTTTAGACTTGGGCCACGCGGGCAGCGCAGCGATTACGGCATTAACTGGTGGATTTTCTTGCGAGCCTTTTCATCGGTCATGTCACCCCCCCCGTCACAGCCAATTCCCCTCAACAGTCATGTGCGCCACAAGCGCCGCCGACGCCTGTGAGGCCGGTGCGAAATGGAACACCGAAGCCGCCGTAGCTGTCACCGAATTGGTGAGAATGGATGCACTGGTCAGTGCGCCGGGCATACCCTCCATCACGGGCAGATCGCCGGTGGCGAACTCTTTGGGTAAGGTCCACGTCTGGCCGGTGTTTCTGAAGCCGCCCAAACACGCCGTGCCAATCGCGGCGGTCGTCGTCAGGCGGTGGCGGCAGCGCTGCGTGCCGTCCGCGAACCGGATCCATGATCCGTTCGCATTGTTGCCGCTGGACATGATCGTATGACCGGCAACCGGATGCCACGCTGTTCCGTCGCTCTCGAATGTGATGACCTGCCCAGCCCGTGTAACCAGATCGCCTGCGTGCGTGATATTTCCGCCATTTCCGATGGTCAGCGCGTCAGCAAAACGGATCGACAGGCGCGCGCCCGGCCACCTCATGCGGATGTTGTTGATCTGCGTCGTGCCCGTCACATAGATCGCAGCGAGTTCGGGCGGCGGCACGAGCGTGCCGGATGAGGCGACCGTTGCGCTGGCGTCGGACAGGCAGTCCACAATCCTGCCGTTAGGCAGTGCCGTCGCGTTGATCAATGCGGGACCGCTCACGTTGTGCAGAAGGTCCACATCGGCGACCAGCCAGTCGGTGACATTCGCCCCGATCAGAACACCATACGCTTGCGTCGCGGGGGTCGGGCCAGTGTTCTGGCCACCGGACTTGCCGCCAATCATGCGGAATTTCTGGCCCTCCTCTACCTGAACCCCAGCATAGACGCCAACATTGTTGTAGCTGTTCCCCCGCACATCAGCGCCATTCAGTGCAATGTTTTCAACCAGAGGACTGTCGCACAAGAAGCCCTGCTGGTCGTATTCCGTGATGAAGGATGGTGCCAGACTGACAGTGTGAACATCCGCCGTCGCGTCAAGGTAGAAACCGATGCCTTTGTTGACTCCACCGCCACCCTTGAGATTGCCGCCGCGCCATTCAATATTCCTGATTTTGCCGCCGCCGACACCCGTCGAGACGAGGACGCCGTGACCGATGCCCGCGTCCGACATCGCGCCGTCGAACAGCACAAGGCCAATCCCGCCCGCAGTCGTGCTGTTCAGCCACACGTTAGCCTTCGTTGCGCCACCGAAATGACCGGTGCCAAAAAAGATGCCGTCTGCTGCATTGATTTCCACACAGCATTCGACATTGCCATTCGTGCCATTGGTGCGCAGGTTGTAGTTGTCGATGAAGATGTCGCCGGGGCCTCTCTCGACCCCTGCGTCGTCCCAATCCGTAAACTGCATGAGCCTGCGACCGACAACGCTCCCGCCGTAGAGATTGTCCCACAACATCCGGATGTTGTTGATGACGACTTGCGCCGCGCCAGCGCCGCGAATGCCGCCAAAACCATTTCTGAAAATGGTATTGGTGAGGAATGACGAATAGACACCGTTGAGGACCAGATGATCGCCGCTCGTCGTCAGGCCCTCGGATCTGAACTGCACGTTGAACAGATCGAAGCCGATCAGCTCAAACCCGGTCGCTGAGTTGCCGGTCGCATAGATCGTGTCGCCATAGTCGGTGTTACGCACGAATGCGGATGCGTGCGGACTGTGGCCGCGAATGGCGATGTGTCGCTTGTTCACCACGCTGTTGGGCAATGTCCCGCCGACGGTCGGGTCAATGGTGGCCGTTCGGGTGAGGAGGTAGGGTTTGTCAAACATGTTGATCACCCCGCCGCCAACCTCCGAAATGGCGCTCAGGGCCGCAGCCTCCAGTGCGTCGGTCATATCAGTGGTGCCCGGAACTGCGTGATCCACATAGTGATCCAGATAGATGTCACCGAGCGGCAACCATCCCGGCATATCCGCAATGCTCGTTGCACCTGCGCTTCGTGTCAGCCACAACGCGCGGAAACTATCGGACGGCACGAGGCCATCATAAAAGCCTATCTTGGTGATGCTGGCCGGGATGCCCGCCGCGACCGCTGCAACCGCCGCCGCGCGATTGGCATAGGGCTGCGCGCCCGCCGACAGTGCCGACGCCTCGGCCTCGGCGGCGGACGCCGCCGCGCTGGCGGCTATCGTGCTGTCAATCGTCGTGGCCTGCCCGATGATCCCCCGGAGGTTCGCCGTGGCCTGCACCGGCACCGTGGCCGTGACCTGCTCGATACCCGCTTTGCCCTGATACAGGACGCGGTAAACGCCCGGCATGATATCGACACTAAACGCCGCTGTGGTGGCGTCTGTGGTTACTGACACGCTGGCGGCCAGCCCTGTTCCGACAACCGGCGAAATCAGGTGATCGCCGTCCAGCCCTTGCAGCGAGGCCATGCGCTCAAATGTCATGACCGTGCTTGTCAGGAGCTCGCCCTGAGCGTCCTTCAGGACATCGGAAACCGTGCAGGCGGTGATTGGCATGTGAACCTCAATGCAAAAAGCCCCGCTCAAGGCGGGGTCTGGTTATTCGTTTTTTCGGCGCTCTTAGGTTGTGGTCGCGTTAGCGCTGGCCCACGGCCCGACAGCCGCGTCAGAGGTCACGGCGCGGGCGAAGTAGTATCGTGTTTGGCTGGCCAGCAGGCCGGTTTCCGTGTGCGTGTAGACCGCGCCTGCGCTGCCGGTTTGCTCAGACAGCAGCGCCGCCGCCTCTGGGTCGTCCGAATCGGCGCCCCAGAATTGCAGGGCATAGAACGATGATCCGCTCGGAGCCGTCACCGACAGCGCGATCTGCCCGCTGCCCGGTGTCGCGGTGAAGGATGTGGGCGCGGCCAGCGTGAACCCGACCTGCACGGCGAGGTCATAGATCCACGTCGAGTAGCGATCCTCGAATAGCGACCGCGCGCGGAAATCATACGACTCCCCGGTGGCGACAGGTGTTAGCGTTTCGACAACATACTCGGCGGTATTTGTCGCGGTCCCGCCGATCTGCCAGAACCCGTTTTGATTGCGCCGGAAATGCCATTCGGCGGATGTCGCCTTGGCGTCGGCGGTCCATATCGGGTTCGGGTCGGTGATCAGAAAGCCTGCCATACCAATCGTCAGATCAATGTCGGCGCCGTTCACCGCGCCACTCAGGCTTTCCGGCACCGGGATCGACGGGTCGGCGGGCGCTTCGCCTGCCTCGTAGAAATCCTGTTCGTCCGTGGCGGGCACCCAATCATAAACCGTTGATGCCGTCTCGCGCAGGGACAACGGGATCGCGAATGGCGCTTGGCTTTCGTCAGACAGCCAGTTCGCCGGGTCGCTGCTGTCAACGCGCGCAATCATGTTTCGCGTGTCGCCGGAGATCGGGAAGTCGACAGTCACCGTGCCGCCCGCAACGGCCTGCGATGCGACCGGCGGGAAGCTCGCCGTCAGCCGCTTTGTCAGCGCGGCCTGCCTGCCCATGATCTGCTGCACCCGCATGGCCTGTTGCGGGTTGGTAACAAAGTCCAGCGACACGCCGGTAATCCGCGATTCAGACCCGTCCCAATTCGGGTCCACCTGAAACGGTGCAAGCGCGCTTAACTCCCAATCGGATGCCGGGTCGGAAAATGACGCCTGAATCGCGCCCGGCATTTCGCGCGACCCAGCGCGCGCCGAGAATTTCATGGGCTGCCCGCGCATCACCTCATCCAGTGTGATCTCCGGGGCCTGATATTCCCCCGGCGAATAGCCAATCTGACCGTCGATCCGCACGAGACTGCCCGCCCCCGCCTGCTCAATTGGCCAGGCCAGTTCATTCAGTTCCTCGGACCCGAAAACAACTATGCCGCCCACGGTATAGCGCGATTGCGAACCGCCGGAATTGAGCGCCACCGATTCATCCGCCAGATCGGCGGCTGCGTCAAAGTCGTCAACGCGCAACTGGCTGATTGGGTATGGCTCGACCGGGTTTGCAATCAGGTAATCCAGCAGGCACAGCGCCTGATTGTTGCTGTATTCCCATGTGTCGGGGTCTGCGTCATCATGCCCAACCTCTCGCGGATCGTAGACCTTTGACCAATCAGCCTCGACCGCAATTGACGGCGGCCACGCGGGCCAGCGGTCAGACAGCGAGGCGGCGGGGCCTTCATCGGCGCGCACCCACAAAACAGTCAACCCGCTGAACCTATCGGTGCTCCACAGCTTGGCCGAATTGAGGCCGGTCAAATCGCCCACCTCGGACATGATGCGCGCAGGGGGCGTCAGCTGATCGCCAAGCCCCAGCCAGAAATTCAGATACCCCTGAAACGGGCTGTTCGTCGCCTGCGCACCATCCGTTTTGATCACACCCGACCAATTAAATGCGGTGCCACCAGAGGGCGCGGCATCGGTCAGCACGACGCGGAATGTCGTGGCGGTCAGCGTATCGACGGCCAAGACTTCGCCCGCATCGGTCCAAGCCGTCACGTCACCGGCAACAGGCGTATCGCTCAGGCCGTGGGTTACGGTAGCGGTTGTCGCAGCCTCGACCACGGTGCCGGTGCCGGACTGAAAGTCGCCCAAGTCATAGATATCACCAGAAAGCCCAACGTCGCGGGCGTCCGACCACAGCCGAAACACGCCGCCAGCGCTGGGGCGACTGTTCAACAGGATCGCCATGTAAAGCACGTCATCGATTTCCCGCATGAATACGGGCGTGCCCTGAATTTTCGCGCGGCCATATGCAAATCGGTATGGCGGGTTTGCTGTCGGCGTGGCCAGCTCGCGCGCGGTGTCCGATGTCGATCTGCGATTCAGCGCAGCAACAGCGGCGTTCAGCGCCAGCGATGCGCCGAAATTCACGATAGCGCCCGCCAGCGTTTCGCTCAGTCCAAGCGCGATCAGTTTTCCGGCCAGATATTCTGCCACTTACGTTACCTCGCCCACGACAAAACGGCAGGCCCAACCGTCTGAAAACCGCCGTCTACAGGCCCCGCCCATTGGCCATGCCCAAGCGCCACACCAAGCGCGAAGCCGTCATTCAGCCGCACAAGGCCAATCTCGCCCGCCTCGCCACAGCCGCCCACAAGCCCCGCTGCATCGGCAAGGCCCTGCGCCATGCGCCGCCAGCCGCCGCGTGCCCGGATGATCGCCGTAGCCTCATCCTTGGAAGCATAAAGTCCGCGCAAAGGCTGCATCGGGTCAACGCCCCACAGCCGCAAGAACACGTCGCAAGCCGAGGTGCAGCAATCCGCAGTCCCCCAGACGAAAGGGCGGTTCATCACCGCCAGCACCGCTTGCATCACCGCCTCTGCGCTATGACAATTGCGTTCGCGACCGCTGATCGTGTCCATCGAAACCCCGTATCCGTTGCATCGCGTCGTTTCTGATCAGCGTCCGTATGCACCGCCGCACCGCGCGCGCGCTGTGTGGGTCCGGTTTCGACGCTGATTGTCAGCGGTCGCGCCTGCGTTTCACCCTGCCAAACGACCTCGTCGCTAGGCTCGCCAACCCGGCCCGTGAACACCTCGAACGGGTCGCCAATCAGCGTCGTGCCGCCCTGTTCTGTCACCGCGCCGAAATAGACCTGCACCGCGCGACCCGCCGCCGCCTCGGCTTGCGCATAGACCGCATCAATCTGCGTATCGTCGCCCGTGACAACCAGACTGCCCTCGATCATGGCAATGCCTTGGCCCTCTCCGGGTAGCGATATTGCCGCCTCAAGCCCCGCCGCGCCGGTCCATGTCTGGCCATCAAATGACAGATCGCCCGCGCCTGAATGCAGCCGCACCGCGCCCGTGGGCCAATCAACGTAGGCCAGGACCACCGAATGAAACGGCGCGGCCATCGCGGCCAGCGTGTCAGCATGGATCGTGCGCTTCAGGACCACGGATCAACCTCCGTTGCGCCCGCCGGGATTTCTGCGGTGAACACCTCACGCAGCGTAAACTGATAGGACCAGTCCGAGCCAACCGCCTGACCGCCGCCGCTGATCCCGTCCATATCGAACACCAGCGATTGCGGGGCATTCACGCGCATCACGCCAGCAGGCAGAGCCGAATGCAGCGGGATAACCGCCGCGCCGGAAAGATCCGCGCGCACCGTTCGCACAGCCCGCGCCGTGGCGGCCAGCGTGCCGCCCGAATAACTGCCGATCACGTCATAGGCACGGCAAACAATCTTATTCGGCACCAGCCCCGTGATCTGCACCGCGTCAAACCCGCCAGAGGTCGTGACCGATCCCGTCATCGCCGGGCCGGTCAGGCTGAACGGTGCGGGCTTTTCGTCCAGCGCCCAATTGACCGGCGGCGCATCCATGCGCACAAGATTCGCGCGGCCCGCCAGCAGGTGCTTGAGGCTTTCCGCCATGCCCGCGCCGTCCCGGTCACCAGATAGGGCCGTGACCGTAACGCCCGCGCGCATTCGCGCCGAGCCGACACTTGCGCCAAACCGTTCCCCTGTGAACGCGCCAATTCCCGAGCGCGCCGGGCGTTCGACGGAAAACTGAACCGCCTGCATTTTGAACGGAGGCCACGCGATAATGTCGGTCATGTAAAGCGAACCTCACGAGACGCGGCATAGGTTGCCTGCACCGATTTTTTGACGATGCCAGGCTGCGCGCGCTTGATCGCTTGTTCGATCTGTTCGGCCACGCCAATCTGCGCGCCGCGCGCATCGATATTGTAGGTGGCTGACTGCCCGGCAGATTGCCCGCGCAGCGCATCCTTCGCTTGCGCGACATTCAACACCCCACCAGATCGCGACGGCACCATGATTTCGCTGTTCGCTGTGTTCTCATTGACCAGATATGGCACGCCCGCCTGAACTGGCCCGCCCGATGCACGCTTGCCGCCAAGCGATGCACCGATGGCTGACAAAATACCACCGCCACCGCCACCCATAACGGACAAGAGTCGCTGAAAATGTGTTGATGCCAGCTGCTGCAAGAGGCGAGAGAATGCGGTGCGTGCTGCATCGCCGCCTTGCGCGAGACCTTCGAAAATCGACCCGATGGCATCCGCCCCGCGCTCGGCGTCTTCGCGCACTCGCTCCATACTGTCAGCAGCGTCCTCGGCGGACTGCCCTGCCGCGACATAAGACGCCGCCAGTGCGTCGATTTCCGCCTGCAGTTCAGGCGTTATTGCCCGCCCCTCGGTCAGTGCCTCATTCATCAGTTGAGCGCGCGTGCGCGCATATTCCACGGCATCGCCATATTCGCGACCACCAACCGCGACCGCGACCAAGGCGGCGGCCTCTAGTTCCAGCGCGCGAGTTCTGGCCTGAATGTCCTCAACCGCCGCCGCGTAACCCTCAGCACTACCGCCGCCACCGCTCACTGGCGGCGCGCCCCGGCCGTCACCGAGAGGTGCAGCGCGCGGACGAATAGACGTTCGTGGTGCCTGCGCTGTCGGCGGCATGATAGGGCCAGACGCATCAAGCGGCGTGCCGGTCGTCATTCCGAATTCATCACCCGGCAGTTCGGAACGCAGCGCCTGCGCCTCACCACGCATCAACCGCAACATTCCCGCAAGCCCGCTCAGTTGCGTCACGGCACCTGACACATCGATCCCGTCAATGTCGTTGATGGAACTCAGAGCCTGCACCGCGTGGGTGATGGCATTCTGCAATTCGCGGTCAAATTCTTCAGTGCCGATTCGCCCGGCCCGCATATCGGCAACGAGTTGCTCCATATCCGCAATCACCGCGTCGAACGACAGCATGTCCTGCACCCTGCCGAGATCGCTCAATTGACCCGTCACATCGGCCATGCCAGACGCAGCCCGCAGGGTGGCCGCATGCACATCATCCGCGCCAGTCGCGATGCCACCCAGCGCGGCGCTGGCCACATCATCCAATTCACCTGCCTGCGAAATCAGTTCGTCGAATAGGGAATCACCGAGCGTTGCCCGCGCCCGGTCCAGCGTCCCGAACATCCGCTCGAGCGTGTCAACCGGGGTCTCAACGCCGCCAGCGAACAGGCCAACCGCCGCCGCCTGCAGAAACGTCCGAAGGCGCGTCGTCAATTCGCCAAATTTCTGATCGAGAATCGTCGCGCGCTGGATCATCTCCTGTTCCATCACCGCACCAACATCGTGCGCCAAGGCAATGGTATTTCGCAATCCGCGCTCGCCCTGGTCCAGCAGTTCCACAAATCGCTCGCCCGCCGATCCACCGAACAATTCATCGGCAACCCGGATTTGACCCGCGCGGTCCAGATCTTCCATGCGTCCCAGTATTTCCAACATCAGTTCAGAAGGGTCTTCCAAGTCGCGGGCAAGCGAGACCGCATCGAAGCCAAGCCTTGCGATCGCCTCGGCTGCGGGCCCCGCGCCCGTGACGATGAATTCGTCAGCCCGCAAGTTCAGTTCTTTGAACCCGTCAACCAATTGATCAATGCCGATGCGATTTTGCTGCGCGACAAAACTCCATTCCTGAAAGGTATCCACGGCAAGCCCGGCGCGCTGCGCCGCGTCGCCGATTGACGCGATGCCGCGAACCGCCTGCGCAAGATTGGTGGTGAACACGCCGAGCGCGCCTGCGACCAATCCACCGGCGAGCCCGGTTGCAAAGGTGCGCCCAAAGGAGACCGCGCTCGTCCCCATGCGGCGAAAGTTGTTTTCAACCGTCCGCGACATGCGGGTCGTGTTGCGCCGCGCATCCCGCGACATTTTGGCGATCAGCTTGTTGTTGCGATCCATTGCTCGCGCAAAATCACGATCCTTGGCTTGCAATAGGATTGTGATGCGCTCTAGGTTTTCATCAGCCATTTTGATCCAATTAGCAAAGGAGACCGCCTTGGGAATTGCGCTCTACGTTCTGGGCTTCGGCCAATGCCTGTTGGGCATTAGCGCCTATTTGGTCGCGGGATCTGCACTGCATGAATTGACCGCCGCCGTGCTTTTTGGCTCTGGAGTGATCGCAGTGGGCCTTTCCGCGATCCTCGGCGAAGTCACCAAGCGCTAGCCATATCTGGCGACCAGGGACTCGTATTCGTCGTCAGTTGGCGCGGCCACCTCGCCGCTGGCCGATGCCTGCGCCTCATTCCAACCTGCAATTAGCAGATCGGTTTCCTCTGGCGTCATAGCGCGCACCGTTGCCGGTGTCAGGCTCATCACCCCGCAGAGGTTTTTGATCCGCGCGCGAGCGTCGTATCGTGTTCGGGCTGGACCGCTTTTCGCTTGCGCGATCCAGCCGCGCGCTTTTTTGCCGGGGAATCCAGCACGGAGGGAATGAACGTCACGCCAAGAAGACGCTGCGCAACCTGCCGCAGATGCAGGTTTTCTGAGGGCGGTTGCGCGGCGATCAGGTCATCCGCCGCCCGGTCTGTCATGCCTGCCCCAACCAGCCCAAGCGCAATCAGATCACGCACGTGCCGCGCTTGCGGTGCTGGCCCACGACCAAACAACTGGTCGAACAGCTCAAAAATACCGAAGGGCGCGAATTGTGTCTCGAACCGCTCGATCTCGCCATTGCGAAGCAGAAGACGGCGGACTTCTCCGCCGATCTTCTCTTCGTAAGCAACGTTTGTGCCAGCGATCGCCATTACGCTACTGGCGCAAAGGTGACAGTGCCGGACGATCCCAGAGACAGCGAATAGGTCACGCCGTTCTCTTTTTCGCCGCCGTAATCGATAGAACTCACGATGAATGCGCCTGCGAACGTCCCGAAATCCGGCACGATAATCTGAAAGTTCGCCACCGCATCAGCGGCCATGGCCACGGTGTTCAGCCGCAACTCGGATGCTTCATCTTTGAAATACCCGTTGCCGCTGACGCTCATCCTCTTGATGCCCGACATCACCTCAGTCCACAGCGCGCCTTCTGGCGTGGTGCAGTCTGCGGTGGTCACATCGAACTCTGAGTTGTTTATCGTCAGCGTTTTGCTGTTCAGCCCGCAGAGCGTAGCGAACGCCTCCGTGCCAGCGCCATCGCCGATTTTGATAAGGAGCAGCCGCCCCTGCTGTTTGGCCATAATTCAGGCTCCATCTAAGGGAAAAGGGGCGCTTCGCAGCGCTCCGGTCCAGCCTTGCCCAAGGGCGGGATATGGGCGAACCCTTGCGGGTATTGATCAAGCGGCCTCTAAAGCCGCCTCGAATGCGATTGTCGCAATGTAGCTTTTGCCATCCGCCGCGCGGCTGACAGCCTGCGTCGTGAATTGGCACCATTCCAGTGTATAGCCGGTTACAGAAAGCGCGGCGTCGTCCAACGCCTCACGCACGGCGTGGGCGATCCGTGACGCCTCGACGCGCCCGGCGACGGGCCGCGAATGCGCCTCAATGCTGAATGCTATATCCTCATCGGTTCGCGCAGAAAGTCGCAGCGGACGCAGGTCAATCGTGCCCACACGCACGTAAGGAAACCCCACACCTTGCGGAGGTTCGTCATAGACGCGCGCGGCAACCAGCGCCGCAACTGCCGCATGCGCTTTGAGCGCATCGACCAGCGCTGCCTGCAGAGCAAGGGCGGGCCCATCAACCACGAGCGCGCACCCCTCGAGAAACAAAAACGGCCAAGCGCCTAGCCAGCTTTTCCAGATCTACACTTCCAGGAAGCATGAATTCGAAAAGGCTCGCCGCGAAAATCAAAACGCGACAAGTCGCGATACGCCAGCGCGGCAATGAAATTGCGATTTTGTCGTCAGCCATTGAACAGCCCTTTTACCGCCTTGTTCACTGCGCGTTTCGCACGCGCTTTGTGGCGCTTGCGCGTTACAGACAACGCCGGATTCACAAACGGACGCGGGCCGCTGTTGCCCTCGATCACTTTCGACTTCGGGCCGAAATCCACCAGCACGGAACCGTCACCATTCTGGGTGGCGTGTATTTTGTCACGCTCTGCACCGTCGCCATGAATATCGCCGCCAACGGGAATAAGCACCTTGGCGGTGCGCACTAATTCGTCAGCCGACTTTTTCACTGCCTCATCAACATTGCGCTTTAGCCGATCGGGCAGCGACGAGAGCTTTCGCATCACCCGCTCCGCACCAATCACCTTGCTCATACCGCCACCCCGGTTTCGCACAGAATTTCCAGCATCGCGCCCTGCCGATCCAATTGACCAATGCTGCGAATGTTCCACGTTTCGCCGCGTGCGACGATCCGATCCGCTTCGGTCAAATCAGCCGTCGCCGGATCAAACCTGACGCGGATCGTTGCGGTGCGCGCTGCTTCCAAACGACCGGCCTCTACGCGCTCTTTCCCCGGCGTCTCGCGCATATCAGCCCACAGGTTCACAAGGGCCACCCAAGACGTAGTGGTATTTCCATACCCGTCTGAGCCAGCGACACCGCGTTCAACTGTAATGTAATCGCGCAAACGTCCGGAAGGCATCAGACCCGCCTCCAGCGCAAGACACCAATCAATTGATCAACGCCGAATGGCAGATCGCTGGTGATATTGCCGATGTTCACTGCTTCGCGGTTTTCATACCAGTGCCCGACCAGCATCTTGATCACCACAATCACCACGTCGAGCTGCGCTTGGGGCATGGCGCAGGTGAAGGTCACTGTGCCTTCGCCTGTCACGGTGACCACAGGGCCACCATCCCCGATCACGGGCGTCAGCGCCACTGCGCCGTCGCCATAATCGACGGTGACTGCAGAGACATCCGGCATAGGCAATGTAAAGTCACCCGCGCAAGGAGCCTCAACAGACCATGTTTGCGCAATGATGGCGCGACCTAAGACGCCGCGCCACCCGTCCAGATATCCCACCGCAGCCGCGCCAAGTGCCGCAATCAGCGCATCCTCATACGCATGCGTCACTCGCAAATGCAATTTGAGTGCATCCAAATCAACAGGCACAGACGCGGGGGTGGCGACAAGAACAGGAGTCATTTCCTGGTCGTGCCCTTGGCAGCTTTGTCCGCCTCGGCTTTGGCGACCTCCTCAGCAGCCACCCGATCCGCCTCGGCTTTGGCGGCCTCCTTAGCAGCTTTGTCCGCTTCGGCTTTGGCGGCCTCCTCAGCAGCCACCCGATCCGCCTCGGCTTTGGCGGCCTCCTTAGCAGCTTTGTCCGCTTCGGCTTTGGCGGCGACGCGCGCCGCTTGGTGCTGCGCCTCATCGACCGCGATGCCGCGCTTGATCAGGTCATCGGCGATGGCGGGCGCAAAGCCTGCCACCTCACCGGCCATCAGATTCAGATGGGCCTTTTTCATGCGGACCTGTTTCATTGCGGCAACCGGTTCGAGCCGCCGAACGCGATGACAGCACCAGCGCGGGCAACGTCGGTATTGGCGGCACTCAGATCCGGTGTGAAATTCACGCGGACATAGCGCTTGGCAGCCGCGAGGCTGACATTCACCTCAACCTGCCCGATCTCGGTGCTGCCACCCGTGTCGCCAGTCGCCTGCACACCCGACGCGACAGTGGCAAAGGTTGCCGCGTCAGACAGATCGGATTCTGCGCCGTCCTGAATCACTGACGCCAGCGTCAGGGTCGCAGCCTGTGCCAGTGTTGCGGTGAATGGCAGGGCCACGACGCAGGATTGCGGCCAGCCGAGCGCGGCGCGATCGATGATGACACCGGTCACAGCGGTCGCGTCACCCGTGCCGCCTGCCGTTGCTGCGGCTGGCCCTGCGGCATTGCGCACGGCGATCAGATCACCGATGGAACGAATTTGCGTGGTCATTGGAAACTCCCTTGCGTTGACCAAGTCAGGAACACGCGCGGCAATATTGATCGCCGCGCGTCACATCAAAGGCGCGCGATCATACGCCCCAGGTCACACCGGTCAGCCACGAGGCCGCAGGCAGATGGCGCATGCCGATGTCGTGCAGCAGGATCAAACGCATCAGCGTCTCATCGCGGCTGAACGCGGCCTGCATCGTGCCGCTGGCGTCCTTGTAGGCGGCCTCGGTCGAAACAGCCACGTTGATCGCACCCTGTTCGCCGATGACGACATGGCTGGGATGGATCAAACCGATTTCCGACTCGGTTCCCGCACCAAGGTTGCCGGGAATCGCGGTGGTCACATGCACCGACTTGCGGCGCAGCATCCCTGCGGACATTTCGGGGAACGCGAGATTCCCATTGCCGTCGCGCAGATTGGTCAAATACATCGCGGACCGTGGCGACATAACCCAATGCGCACCGGTCGGATCGACATTCTGGTTCATCAGCGCCAATTCAAGGCGCCCCAGATCGGTGGTCACCTTGGCCAGATCAGGCGTCGCCGTCATCGCCAGAATATTCAGCGACGCGAACGACGTGCCGACCGCCTGAAAGCGCAAGCCGAGGGGCAGGTTCTCACCGCCGCTGCCACGCAGGAAATAGAGATCCTCAGCCTGTGCAGCGCCTTCGACGATATCGTCGCGCACCAACATGTCGACCGAGGTGCTGGCAGAGCGCAGCAGATCGTTCGAGATCGGGACAAGTCCGGCGAGCTTCTTGGCCGACAGTTTCATCGGGCCAAAGGTCAAGCCCGTGGCGGGCGTATCCTGTTGCTCGGCGATATAGCCAAACGATGCACCAGCCGCGCGGCGGTTTGTGGACATGTTCCCGTTCGGCAGCGGGATCACGCGCGGACCCATCGCCCGAACAACGCTCACAGGACGCAGCAACTCGATGATCTCGGCAGAGACATCCTCGGGGACCAGAAAACCACCGGCAGCGCCGCTGGACATGTTCTGGTTCGCGAACAAACCGGTATCGCCATTCGCCTCGGCAATTGTCGCGGCGATATGCGCGTTACCCTGACCAGCCGCCAGATAGCGCGTCATGCGCGCGAAGGTCAGGCCGGGAACAGCAGGCACAGCAGGCGCAGCTGCGTGTGGCGTCGGAGAACCCGAAGCAGGAGTAACGGCAACCGACACAGCCAGCGATGCACGGCGTTGTTCGGCATCGCGCAACCGCGCCATTTCGGCCTGCAACCGATCATCCTCGGCAGTCAGGGCAGACCACGCGGTCTCTTGATCATCCGAGATACCGGTTTCGGGATCGATTGCCGCCGTGATCGTTTCCATCTCATCCAAGATGGCCGCGCGGCGCTCGCGGATTTCAGTGATACGATCCATGCTGGACCTCCATTTAGTTCGCGGCGCGACGCCGCATTTCTACTTGTGCGGAAAACGGTGCGCGTTGCCCGCCTGCCTTCTTGTCACCCGGCACGCGGGCCTTATTCAGCACGCTTTCCAACGTGCCGATCTTGTCTGCCATTCCCAGTTCAACGGCGGCTTTCGCGATGACCATGCCGCCGCGTCCGAACTCGGCGCGCACCGTGGCCACGCTGACTTTGCGACCCTTGGCGACGTCGCCCATGAACACAGCTTCGGCGTCATCGACACTGGCCTGCATGTTGGCGCGACCCTCTTCGGTATCGGGGTCGGGCAGTTTCATCGGCGCGTGCGTGCTGATCACATCAAAGCTGCGCTTGCCGTTAGCGTCGGGTGCAACCTGGCGAGACCCCGACAGCATCACGCCGATGCTGCCAACCTGTGCGGCGGGTTCCAGCACGATGCTGGTCGCTTGACTGGCCAGCCAATAGGCCGCCGAGGCACACTGGCCGGTGACAAACGCGACGACCGGTTTTGTCGAGGCGCGAATGGCTTCCGCCGCTTCACCAAGGCCCGAAACGATGCCACCGGGGCTGTCAAACAGCATGACGATTTGCTCGACATCCGGGTTGGATTGCGCCACCCGAAAATCGCGCATGATACCGTCCAGAGACGTGCCCCCAGCCGAAGAATTAATCATCGTGGCGCGAGGGAAAATCGGCCCCAGAACTGGGATCACTGCCGAGCCATCGCGCACTGTGGACATACTCGCGCCTTGTAACGGCACACCAACCGCCGCTACCGCCTGCAATCCCGCGTCAAGCCGCGCAGCGTGGCCATCCGCAGCGACAGCCTGCAATGCACCCGACTGAAGTGCTCGCATTGCAATGGCTTCGATCGCCGCCAGATAGTCCGGCATAATTGCCCAAGGCTGGGCGCGGATAGCGCCCAGCACGCGACTGAGATCGTCGTTCATTGTTGTGATCCTTATTCGGTTGGCGATGTGCGCGGTTGCGCAGCATCTTCCATGTTGCCAGGCCGCCAATATGTGGTGCCAGCTGCACCCGGAATTTCTGGCTGGTTCTCGCGGCGCAGCAGATCGTTGGCATTGACCATGCCCATTTGCCGCTGTTGCCAATAAGCCTCCATGCGGCTTTTCAAATCGCCCTTGACCAGCGCGTCTGTCAGATGTTCGAATGTGTGCCCCGGTTGGGCAAAGAGCCGCTGCGCCGCCGATTCCACCCGCGCGAAATGCGGTCCGAGGTGGTAGATCACAAATTCCAGCGACTGCATTTCGATGTTGTTGTTCGTTGACCGCGACAGGTCAAAGATCAGATGCGGCGGCACCCCCCAGATGCGCGCCAAATCGGTAACATTGAATTGCCGCGTTTCGATGAATTGCGACTTGGTGTGGTCGCTGGTTAGCATGTTCGCGGTGACGTCCTGATCCAGCACCGCGACATTCTCGCCGTTGGGACCACCATAGATCGCATTCCAATCCGACCGCATCGCCGCCTTGTCCGCTGGCGAGATTTTCCCCTTGCCTTGCAGCACAGTGTCGACCTTGCCGCCGCGCGCCCAGAACCGCTGCGCATGTCGATCCGCAGCAACAGCACCACCCAAGGCCTCGCGCGCAAACCCCATCGGGCTAAGGCCCGATATACCATTGCGCGAAAATCCTACGATATGCAGGATGTCACGCTGCGCAAAGCGGCCTGTCTGGTGGTCTGGCAGGGTGGCGTCATAGAACACCGTCTCACCCTCAGCCGGATCGAAATAGACCACCGGCTTGCAGGTGCCAGGCCGCAACCTGGTCAAAGCCACCGGACGGCCCGCCGTGTCTCGGCTGACGTAAGCGTTGAACTCACCCATCAGCAGGATATCACCCATCATGAGTTCGCGAAAGTGGAACGCCGACTGGTGGCCGTTTGGCGCGTCATGCATCAACCGATAAAGCGGCGATTCCTCGGCGCGGAACCGACCGGTTTGCTCGCGTCGGTAGTAGATCAGCGGCGTCATCGCAAAGACCCCGCTCATCACACGCAGCGCCTGCAATGTTCCGGGCAAGCCGATCACCGTCGTTTCGTCAACGCGCACGCCAGCCGTGGCCAACCCCGGAGAGACGAAGCCGTTCGACCACTGCGTTGCACTCTCCACGCTGGCCGCAGTCATTCTGGGTTCAGCACGCGCCGAGGGGTCGACCATCGCCGTGCCGCGCCGGAACAAATCCATCAGGCCCATGCTCACATGCCCCCATAGACGAAAGCTTTGCTGTCAGCCGCAATCGGGTCGCGCAGCATTAGCATGAAGGCATCAAGCGCAGAAATGAACGGATCGATCTTGGCTTTGCCTGCAATTTCCTTGGTGACGCGCACAGCGGACCCTTTCTGTTCTGGTTTCGCATTGCCCACGGCCCACGCCATGAGCGGCTGTCCGCAATGCACAAAAGTGCCCTGTTTCAGCATGCGCTCCATGCCCCACAGGGCTGGCGACAACCGCCAGTCCTGCCCGACAACCACGATCTGCTCGAAGGTTATTCCGCGGCGAAACATCTGGTGCTGGATCGCCGCGCTGTTGGTGGTATCGACGCCGATCGCGTCATCCTCTGGCAACAACCCGGCCTCGAGCAGCTTCTCGGCCACGTCGGCGACGCCGCGCACATCGCCAGTTGGATCATCATTATCCAGCAAGGTTAGATCGCCCGTCTCAGCGAAGTCCTGCAAGCGCGGCGCGATTTCCTTGCGCAGGTCCAGCACCTCTGGATGCGCCCATGCATGCCCCCAATGCAGCCAGCGCTGGGTTTCGCGACACCGGCCAAGAACAGCCACGCCAAACAAATCGTCCAAACCGCCGCCGTCGATCCCCATCACGGCAACTTCAGAACGCGCGATCAACTCATCCAACGTCAAACCGGCCTCGGTCGCGCCGTCCCAATATTGCGCGCCAACCCAACCCGCACTCAGACCCACGCCAATCTCAATATTCAGGTGCTGACTGACCCAGATTTGCTTGGCCTCTTTTGAGACCGTGCCGTTGTTCTCATAGTCTGCGATCAGGCGCGCGGGATCGATCGACTTGCCAAGGTTCGGCAGCACCATGTGCCAGTTGCGCTGATCGCTCCAATATTTTTCGTCACGTTGCTGCGCGGGCGGAAACTCATAGAGCACTGGCAACAGGATCGGGTTCGCACCGCCATTGCCATCCCGAACCGCACGCGCCTTGTCCAGTTCCGCCTTCCAGATACCCGCCGGGGTTTCATCGGATTGCGTGGTGATCATCAGGACTTGACCGCCCTGCATCGTGATCCCACCGCCGCGAATTTGCTGCATCACGGCTTGGGCCTTTGCGCGTTTGCCCAACTCGTGCAACTCATCGATGATCGTCAGGATCGGGATCTCGCCGACGACGATCTTGGTGTCGAAGGTTTTGACATCCAGTTGGGTGCCAGTCTTGCGCCGCGTGATGCACTTGAGGTGATCCTGCACCTTAAAAATCGCATCGAGCCGGTCATCGAGGCGGATCATGCCCTGCGCCTGGTCAAAGCATCGCTCCGAGATGTTCTGCGATGGCGCCACGATCAGCATCTGCCGGTTCGGTGCTTCCTCCATGAACAACGCCGTCAAACCCAGCGCAGCAACATAGGTCGTCTTGGAATTCTTTTTCGGCACCATACACAGCAGTTCCCAAACCAAACGCTGCTTGGTGTCAGGGTCTTCGCTGGCCAGGAACGCAACGACGATGTCGCGGAACCAATCGCCGCACGCCTCTGACAGCGGCGGGTTGCTTGGAACGTCTGGCAGCCTCAGTCGGTTGAAAAACGCCAGCGCCTTAGCCGCGCGGACTTCGTTGAACGGCACATTGGCCATGGGCGGTTCGCCGCGCTGTATCTTCTCCCACCAATCAGGACAGGCGAAACGGGGCAGAGGCTCAATGTCGAACACTGTCACGCGCCTCGAGGTCGAGTTCGGCCATCAGTTCTGCATCCGCTTGATGCGCGCGTTCGCGGTCGATCTGCTTTTTGCCAAGCTTCTCGGCGGCGGGTTCCGGCTTTTCAAGCTTACCACGACCCATCTGCCTCTCAATTTCCATGAGATCGTTACGCGCCAGCATCTTGTCGAACTGCCGGTGCGCACCGACGTTGCCGTTCTCGGCCAACTCAAAAACCGACATCAAGCGCTCCGCCTCAAGCCTGTCACGCATAGCATCCCGGACTTTAAGCTCGGCTCTAAAATGGCGCTTGAGCGTGGCGATTGAGGCGTCAATGGCTTTGCCAATCCTGTCATTCGACCAGCCGAGAGCCAGTAACAGTTTGACTTTATTGCGAATTCTCGTGGTGGCCTCAAAAGAAGGCCGCCCACGTTGACCCTTGCCAGCCCGAACCGGGTTGCCGAACAGGTCAAAATCATCACCGCCCAAGAAAAAAATCTCCAGATGAGAATGATACGGCGACCACCG
>Ga0316205_10001077_pt1 | contig 38297 bp, 36 predicted proteins | sample 3monthpyrite_MG_FD_204941 | JGI IMG/M metagenome (GOLD analysis project Ga0316205, IMG submission 204941) | Microbial mat bacterial communities from mineral coupon in-situ incubated in ocean water Damariscotta River, Maine, United States -... | ecosystem: Environmental > Aquatic > Marine >...
GTTAAATTTTCTATGTTCATGATAGTTCTCATAAGTGAGATCATGGACTAGATAGAAATAAGTTTCAGGCTCATTTTATATTGGAAATACGTACCTCGTTCAGACTCATTTCATGTTGGACAAGGCTATATTTGGTCTATTAAGGTTTACACTCCAAAAATCGAAAATTAAAGCGAAAAAATGTCATGCCTCGACTCCCCAGACTTAACCTCGTCGGCATCCCTCAACACATCATCCAACGGGGTAACAACAAACAAGTCTGTTTTTATGTGGAAAAAGACTACACCGTGTATTTGGATAAACTCAATGAATATGGGAAGAAATATAACGTCTCCATTCATAGCTACATATTAATGACCAATCACGTCCATTTGCTATTAACACCCGAAGAAGAAGGCAACGGCGTGAGTCGGTTAATGCAATCATTAGGTCGATATTATGTGCGATATATTAATCAAACCCACGGACGAACAGGCACTCTTTGGCAAGGGCGATTCAAATCAACTCTGGTGGATAGTGAGAAATACTTCTTAACCGTCAGTCGCTACATCGAGCTAAATCCCGTCAGAGCCAATATGGTCGGACACCCCGCTGAATACCCCTGGTCAAGTTATCAGAAAAACGCCATTGGAAAATCGATTGAATTACTGACCCCTCATGATTGTTATCAGTCTCTCGGACAAGCTGATGAAGAGCGACAAAAGGTCTATCGAGGATTATTCGATGAGCTCATCCCCGAGCACACATTACAAGAAATTCGCGATGCATGAAATAAAGCCTAGGTGTTGGGTGATGATCACTTTAAAGCGCAAATTGAAAAGCAAACAGGGCGACGAGCAAGCCCGGTGCAGAGAGGCGGTGATCGTAAATCGAAGGCGTATCGGGATAATCAATAACTATGTATGACAAAAAAAGCCCTTGATTATTCGCTCCTAACATAATTATCCGCTCGAAGTGCCTTTGTGTAGAGTTTATGCTATATTAATAATTAATACTATTCCGCATTAAAGTAAAGATCGAGGTAAAGCTATGGCTAGAAACACATCCGTGACTCTTGGCGATCATTTTGATGAATTCGTGGCAGAAAAAATTAATACTGGTCGCTTTCACTCTGTTAGCGAGATTGTTCGCGCTGGTTTGCGAAAGCTAGAAGACGATGAAACAAAACTACAGTTGTTAAGGGATAAACTGAAAGCCGGTGAAGATAGCCCTCTGGTAGATAATTTTGATGGTGCAAAATTTATTGCTGAACTAAATGAAAAGCATATTAAATGACGACTACCTAAATGAATAAATTGTATCGGATCAGAGCGCTCGCGCAGTCTGATCTTGAATCAATTTGGCTCTATACGCTGGAACAATGGGGTGCAGATCAAGCGAGTACATATCTTGAAGCAATTATTCAGCGTTTTGATTGGCTAGTGGACAACCCGTTACTTGGTAAGCAACGCGATGATATTAAGAAAGGGTATTATTGTTTTCCAGAAGGAATGCACCTGATTTTCTATACAATAAAAGATAGCCAAATTGAGATCATCGGCATTCCTCATCAAAGTATGGATATTGTTGAACTCGGTAAGTCGAGTTAATCGTAGGTTGGGTAGAGCTTGCTGCTAAACCCGACAACTTAACTTTCAATCTTGTAAACTGTATGATGATTCAAACACAGCATCGGATTTCCTGCGTCTACCTGACTTACCCCAAAATTGGCAACTTGGTTGTTATGTGAATATGCTCCCTGTAATGACAAAACAGCGAGTGATGATAACACTCGCTGCAGAGTTTTTTCCATTAGCGCCAATTGTTACAATCGGCATTAAATTTCCGAGATTAATCTGAATCTTATTTATTTCGAGTGTAGGTTATTTAGGTACGTAATCAAAACTAGCCTGTACGCCGAGTGGAATACCTATCGTCCAATAGAGCAGCAAAAATAACGTCCAGACAATTAAAAAAGTTACCGAATAGGGCAACATCATTGCGGTTAGCGTGCCTATGCCAGCCGACTTCACATAACGTTGACAAAACACCACAACCAACGGGAAGTAGGGCATTAATGGCGTGATAATATTGGTGCTGGAATCTCCAACTCGATAAGCCGCTTGGGCTAAATCAGGGGAGATCCCCAGTTGCATCAACATGGGAATAAATATCGGCGCAAGCAATGCCCATTTAGCTGATGCAGAACCAACAAACAGGTTAATGAAGCCAGTCAATAATATGATACCCGCAATGGTCACGCCACCCGGTAAAGCCATCGCTTTTAAAAACTCTGCACCTTTTACCGCAAGTAATACGCCCAAATTTGATTGACCAAAAGCATAAATAAACTGCGCTATGAAAAACATAATGACCAGGTAATAACCCATACTGTTCATGGATTTAGTCATGCCCTCTATAAATTGTCTACTGTTACTAATGGTTCCTATGCGTAAGCCGAAAACCAATCCAGGTAGCAGAAACAGCAAAAAGATTAATGGGACTATCGATTTCATGAGTGGGGCAGAGAATGCCGTAAGCGTTCCATCCGAAGCTCGCCAAGGCGAAGCTTCAAGTGATGCTGTAGCAATTAAAATAGCAATGCCAATGACAACTGAAACTAAAGACCATCTTAGCGCACTGCGTTCTTTATCAGATAATGGCTCCATTGTTGGCAAGTCCGATAAATCGCCATCCAGCTCATTATTTTTAAGCTTAGGCTCGACAATTCTATCGGTAATAAACCAACCTAAACTAATAATTAAAATGGAGGAAATCGCGGTAAAAAAGTAGTTATTCAACGGGTTTAATGTCACCTCAGGGTCTAGAATTTGTGCGCCCGCCTGAGAGATGCCTTGCAACATAGGATCTAAAGCAGAAGGTAAAAAGTTGGCTGAAAAGCCGCCAGATACACCGGCAAATGCCGCTGCAATCCCCGCCAATGGATGCCGACCAGCGGCATAGAATATAACGCCTCCCAGAGGAATTACCAAAACATATCCGGCATCAACGGCTGAGTGACTCATAATGCCGACCATAATGATCATTGGAGTAAGCAACCACTTCGCAGTAACTGCCATCAAGGCGCGCAATCCGGCATTGATAAATCCAGAATATTCTGCAACTCCAATACCCAGCATGGCAACAAGTACCACTCCAACTGGATGGAAGTGAGAAAAATTGGTCACCATAACCGAGAAAAGTTGTGTAATTGAAGTGCCAGAAAGTTGATTATTAATGGTCAGAGATTGACCGCTTCTTGGGTCAACAGCGTTAAAATCAACTCCAGATAGCAACCAAGAAAGCACCCAAACAATTGCTGTTAATGTAATAAAAAGAACTGCCGGATCAGGGAGTTTATTTCCCCACACTTCGACTTTGTTTAATATTCTCTGCATAATGGATGAAGATTTTTGTTCCATTTTATAGCTCCCGATAAGAAAACGCGGCTGTAGAAAAAACATCGTTACCCCGATACTTTCCCTTAGCTACTAATTATTGTTTTATTTGTCCCGCGAATTCAATAATGAACAGAATTTCAGGTTAGACTCATTTAACAATAAAAATGCTTTTCCAGCAACTTAACTTACTGAACAAATTCATTATTTCTAGTTTTTTATTAATTGAGGACGTGTTGTGTGCTTTTTTGGAAACATAGCCAGGAGGTTTTGGGTGGAACCTAAATACACTATTGCGAGTTAGAATAATTATCCACTATGGGTATAAAAAAGGTCAACCAATAATAGTTGACCTTCGTTATTTGGGTGGGGGGGATCGAACCCTATCAAAAGATTAACATTGTTCAACAATACTCAACTATTCAATGAGTTAGATATCCCTTGGTTAACTATAATCAACACTATTTAACAGTTTTGTGGACTCCTTTGTGGACACCATGACATGTTAAGTAGTGGTTGATATTCCCTTGTAGGGAATCGAACCCTTAAAATACTTCACGGTATTTAACAATACCTCATAAATCAGTTATCGATAAGTGTTCTCGTTGACTTTAATCAACATTGTTGACGGTAATGAGCCAATTTTTCATATAGCTAGGCGTGGTGATTACACCTGATAATGTGACGAGTAAAATAGCACTGAATCTATTCAAAAACAACAAAACCATACCTGTAAGCATGGCACGTAAAAAGTAAATTGCGGGGCGAAATGATGATTATCGCTCACCCTCTCTGGAACAAGTGATTGAAATGCGCTAGTTGTATCTACACACCGGAAGAATTATAAAATAATCTGGACGTTTGGTTAGATTAATATATTATCGAACAGTCAAGGCAAGAAGTGCTGTACCAGCACGCCAGGCGATTAAAGTACCCATACTATTAGTAAGGTATTTAATGTTAATAAAAATCATAAAATTAGAGGAAAATTCATGTCGTTAGATAAAGCTTTAAATGAAGTTGTTAGCAGTGTTCCAGATTGTTTAGCTGCGGGGCTAGTTGATTTGTCAACGGGGATGCTTTTAGGTATTAAATCAGTTGATTCTCATCCAGCAGAAGTCATGGATATTCTAGCCGCAGCGACTGCGGATATGTTTCAAGGTCAAAATGTGACAATGATTGAAAATTTATTCAAAAAATCGCGTGGTCTTAAAGAAAATGATGGGCATCACTATTTTCAGGAAATGATAGTCAATAGTGATAATCTTGTTCATGTTTTTTGCCGCTGTAAAACGAATGAAGAATATGTCTTGGGTGTTGTTTGCCGTAAGAATGTCAATCTTGGTATGGCACTAACCAAAGTTAGAAAGATTTTGCCAACCGTTGAAGTTGCTGTTTAATATCCTCAATAATGCCTTCTCTTATTTATCTATTTAAAGGGGAGGCACGGAATACCGATGTCCACAACGCATATTAGAAGAGAATAAAAAACGTCTATACAAAATCCCCACTACTCAGTTTCTCATCATACGTTACTAACTAAACACATCACAATAAATCATATATTTGTTAACATGTTCGTGGACACAATTATGAGTGTTGGCTGATTTTATTATGTTTGGAAATCGAACCTCCCTCCATAAATTAAACACAAGGATTTTAAATACAACTGCTTATAAGAAGCCCTTTAAAATCAAGGGCTTATTTATGGCTTTTGGGGCGGGGGGGATCGAACCCTTTAAAAGCTGCCTTGATAACATTATAAACCTTAGTACCCTGTTTTTACTAGGTTTCTTGTTCCTACGATCACAAAAAAACACGATAAAGCGTAATAATATAGGCAATTTATAGGCAATGCTATCAGAGTTTTAGTACTTACTTCTGTTCATTATTTCCTGCTAGGGAATCGAACCGCCGTCCGTAATTTAGGCAAAAGGATTTTCAGTTCGTTTTAAAAAAACAATATATCATATTTAGACGTACACGTGGCACCCACGGTACCAACGACACAATAACACTGGTTAAAACGCATTTTTCTGGACACTTTGCTGGACACGTTGGATGGATGTTTTTATCCTAGTTACGGTTTGTTTACCTGCTTAACGGTACTCACGCCAGTGGCATTTGGTTAGTAGTGGTCACTTCGGGATAGAGGTTTGGCAATAATTTAACCATATTTACTAACTATTGGTTAATTTTATTAAATTAAAGAGTGGGGAAGTGCGAGAACATCGGCGTTTTAGAGCAGTCTAGAGTTGGTATAATCTTTGCTGGTACACTGAAGGTGGAAAATCCCAAGTATGTGATTTTAAAATTAACTTTGTAAAGCTAAGGAAAAGTAATGAAAAAAAAATTAATAATAGCGCTATTTGCTCTAATTGCGGGACATGTACTTGTCCCGAATTTCAAGTCAATTACTCATAGCGCAACTCTTAAAAATGCTCAGGGAGAAGAGGAAAGCTGTCGGTTTAATTGGGGCGGCATAGGGTATGGCAAAAGTTTATCTGATGGAAAATTTGAAAACTGTATAACCGAGAAAAAGAAAAAAGGCTTTTTAGTCACTAGCAACGAAACCGTTGAAAAAGACCAGTCACTAATTAGTTGGTTGCTTTTTAGTTACTAGTTTATATTTTTATTTGGTTATGAGTTCATTATTTATATAGGAAAATATATTTATGAAAGAAGGAATTGATGAAGTTAAAAGTGCGATTAAAGCAAAGGTATTGTATTGGAATAATATAAAAAGCAGAAAGATCAAAGCATCTTTAATAGTATTATTCTTAGTGGTCGCTATTTTAAAAATATTTACAACAGTTTTAACCTTTGATTGGATCGCTGATTTATTGAACTCTATATAGAGTAGCGTTAACCCCTTCAAAATCTATCATTTCTTTTCAATCTTCGAAAATGAATCACATTGCAAGCCTCTTATATCTTGGGGCTTTACTCCCAATGCCAATTTCATAAAACAAAAAAGTACCCAAATACCGCAGGCGTGGAGAGGAGTGCGCGCCGTCGCTTAATAATCATCCAGATAAGTTTTTAAATACTAGCTGGCTAGCTCGGTGTTGAGTTGTTGGGTTGGGGGTGACCAAGTGGGTTGTTGGTCGTCGTTCGGTTAGCTGTAGCTACTCTACCACGGGGTCTAGCGAGGTTTTTAATCCATCGGCTGATGACTTCTGTCCGGTGAATGTTGCAGCCTGAATTGGGACGGCTACACCCGGATGAGTATGGCTTGAACAGGTGTTAGCTACATCGGAGACAACCTGAATTAAGTCCGAAAGAATTTGTAAAACGTTCACGCTCTCCGAACCTACCCAAACAGTCCCACCATTGGCTACTTTTAGGAGTTGTTTAGCTTGAGCGATACTGCTTTTGATGTTGCCGATTGTTTCGGTTAAATCGTTTGTAATTTTGCTTTGCTTGTTACTTCCTACTGATTCTTTTAAGTTGCGACCGACGAATGATTGAAGGTCAACTGCAGTCGAAAGGCTGAGATTATCACCAGAACGAAATTAATTGGAGAGTCATTTGTTGAGATCTGATGAAATTCGAATTACAGGCTTTAAAATCAATATTTATCTTTCTTGCTGCTGACGTTTAGCATTTTCAACTAAATCCAGCGTCACTTGATAGGCCGCCATACAGAAATTATCAAACTCTCCATGACTCCTGGTTTCAGGCCAAACGCCGGAACCTGTTGTAATGGTTCCCGAATCAATTTCGTAATTTGCGAGCAGTTGAATATATTTTTTTCGATCTTTTTGAGAAATAACTAGCGGAGGAAAGCCTGATTTGAGTAAAGGAATATTACTTAATAATCTTGCTAACCGCCCATTTCCATCCCAAAACGGATGAATGTGCACAAATCCCAGATGTAAGTGGCTGTAAGCTGAAACAGCTTCGCTCACAGATAGTGACTGTTTACTCAGTGCTTTTAATTCGGCCAGCCATTCTTGCATTAACTCTGGAACATCTGCTGGTGGTGCGTAGTCGATGAAGACTTGATTACCATCTTTATCAACTGCATAAGTGCCATTAGGTTCATTTTTCCAATCGCCTTGAGGTTTGTATATGTCGTTGACCACCTGTGTTTGAACGGCTATGTGTAAATCAAATATTGACTGCTCAGTAATATTTTTATTGATTAGATCGTATAAGATCTCGATAGCATGGGCATGACCAATCACTTCTTGGTGATCTTTAAGTGGTTTGCCTGAAATGGTTAAACCTTCTTCGATAACGAATTTGGTTTCGCCTAGAGAGAGTGTATTGCCTTCTAGTGAGGTTGAGGTGTGAGTCCATAAATCTCTTAATTGATTAACAAGAGATGATTGAATGTCTTTGTCTAATCCTTCTAAAAACACGAAATTTCGCACTTTGCCAACCCGTTTGACCTATTAGCTTATTTTAACAGTATATAGGATTCATTAAAAAGGCTCACTTTTTAAGGGTGAGCCTTTCTCTATTTGGTGGAGGCGGGGGGGATCGAACCCCCGTCCGCGAATCCGCTGCTCTTGGTACTACATGCTTAGTTAGTCTATATCTTAATCTCTAACAGATCCGGCTAACAGGATGCTAGAAACGAGTTTGTTTAGTTTTAACGGTTGGGGAACAAACATCCTTACCCGCGAGTCTCCGTGAATGACTGTTGAACTACCTACCGGTGACGCTCAGTAGCAACAGTTAGCCTAAGCGGCTAAAGCGTAGTTGTTATCGTTTGCAACTAGTGTGTTTCAGCTAGTGGGTACGAGGTTCGCTGACACCTCGGCATGCACCTTGAGTTTTGTAATCCTCGTCGAAGCCATGTCGCCCCCAGATTATCCTCAATGGCATAGATTTGCTAATTCAATGCTTTAGACAACAGAAAACTGAATAAGTTAGAACTGGTGCTAAAATATTGATTTAGTAAGGAATAAGTACTCGAAAGTACGCTAGAATTATGACACACTTGGCTCAGCTAAACTATTCATTCTTATACTAAAAGTCCCTGTTTTTATGACTTTTGGACGATTTTTAGTCAGTTTTAGTGATAACTTGAATGAATTTAGGTCTTGTATTGTTAAGGTGATCATGGAGCAAGAAAAAGAGTTTCAGTTCGAATACGCCGAATCTACCGATGTAGGGTGCGTGCGGGAGCTGAATGAAGACAGCGTGCATACCGAGCCAGGGCTATGGATGGTCGCTGACGGAATGGGCGGGCACGCTTGTGGCGAAGTTGCCTCGGCGATGGCTGTTGAGGAAGTAGTTAAGTATTTTGAAGAGTTTGAGCTACTTGATGATGCAATCCAGAGCGCTCATGTTGATATTCGTGAAGCGGGGCAGTCAGAAACCCGTGGTAAGCCCGGTATGGGAACGACCTTAGTTGTTATGGTCGCTGATGGGCAGAACTATCGGATTGCCTGGGTTGGTGATAGTCGCGCGTATTTGTGGGATGCGGTTTCAGGCAATCTTATGCAGCTTTCGCGTGATCACTCACTGATGACTCGCTTAATAGATTCTGGCTTGATCACCGCTAAAGACGCGATGACTCATCCTCAGAGACATTTGATCACTCAATGTCTCGGCTCAGTTGAGCTTGAACAGGTCAAAGTCGATATGATTGATAGAGAGTGGGGTTATCAGCAACAGGTTTTATTGTGCAGCGATGGCTTGACAGATGAAGTCACCGAAGAGCAAGTTGCTGAGACCATGGCTGCAAATATTAGCAATGATGAAAAGGTTGCTGATTTGGTTAACAAGGCTAAACAAGCGGGCGGTAGAGATAATATCAGTGTTATTATCGTTGATTCGCCCATTAAACAACCACTTGGCGTATTACAAAAAATACGCCAACGTTTTAAAATGTGGTTTAATCTCGTTTAGAAGTTCATAAACTAAGTTGAGTGGCAGGTATTTGAACTATAGTTAGTATGAGTAACTGTTTATCAGCGTATTTTATATCAAGAAATCTGCAATTTTATTTTGGAGTAATCATGGCAGAGCAAAACGACATGTCTAATAAAATGGGACCTCAGGGCACTCAAGTTTTTGAAGTGAATGAGATCAATAAGATGGTCGCCCAGGAGATCCTTGACTCTCAATCCGATAGCGCTAATATGCCAGCGCTGGTCGGAGTAAGTAAAGGGGTTATCGGACAACAGTATATTCTGCGAAACGACAAAATAGAAATAGGTCGCCGTCCTAACAGTGATATTGTATTAAATGAAGCGAGCGTTTCTTCTATGCATGCGCAACTCATTGGCGAAGGTGGTAAATGGAAGATTCTAAACTTACTTTCTTCAAACGGGACATTTGTTAACGGTGAAAAAATCGTTGATCGCATATTACAACCTGGAGACATGATTTCTTTTGCCAGTGCCGAATTCGTTTTTACTAAAGTTGAAGACGATCTGCCAGAATCTCAAAGCTCATCAAATAATGGCTTGATTATTACTGCTATTGTGATGGCACTCGCATTTTCTGGACTGGTTTTTTACCTTCTTTAAGTTATGCCTAACGATCAATTACAGGCCGTTCGCCAAGCGATAATCAGGGAGAATTCTTCTCCAAAAACAACTGACGAACAACCTCGTATGTTGGGGCGATATCGGATTTTGGAGGAAGTTGGTCGAGGCGCGACCGCGTTAGTTTACCGAGCCTACGATCCGCAACTAGATCGCTTCTTAGCGATTAAAGTACTGAGAGATAGACTCGCCAGGGATGAAGACTACCGAGATAGTTTTATTCACGAAGCAAGACTTGCGGCACAGCTCACTCATCCAAACATTGTGACCATTTTTGACGTTGGTATCACCGATGGTAAACCCTATATCGCGATGGAATTGCTAGAAGGTGCGACACTAGAGCAGATTTTAAAATCTCGTGGCAAACTGCCAATTAAATCAACCCTTGCAATCACCAATCAACTCGCTTCAGCGCTGGTTTATGCCCACAAACAAGGTGTGGTTCATCGTGATATTAAGCCCGGTAATATTTTAATTTTAAAAGACAAAAAAACCACCAAGCTAACAGATTTTGGGATCGCGCAAATTGATGAAAATTTATCCAAGAGTGGTGGATTAGCTGACAAGGTGCTTGGCACACCAGAGTATATGTCACCCGAGCAAATTCTTGGTCAACCCGTTGATCATCGCTCCGATCTTTATTCCACAGGAGTTTTAATTTATCGAATGCTTTCTGGCTTGCCGCCATTTATTGCAGATGATTTAGGCGAATTATTTAAACAAATCATAAAAAATAAAATGCCAGAACTGGTGATTGATAATGCACAGGTAAAAGACGATCTTAAAGACTTATTAAGAAAATTATTACAAAAGCGTCCCGAAAAAAGATATCAAAACGCATCTTTTCTGGTGTCCGAACTACGCCAGATTTCTAATAAATTAAGTAAAAAAAATAGCGCAAAGAAACCTTTCTATTCTTCTTTGACTACCCGTTGGACTTTGACGATGGCTGGCGCAGTATTTCTATCTATGTGCGTTGGTCTGGTAGTTGTTTACTGGATGCAATATAAAGCCTTGTCTGGTATCACTTTTGATTACGGTCACACAGTTGGGCAAATGATTGCTCGTCAAAGTAGTGAAGCGATTGTGCTTGATGATCCTGTGGGTTTGAATGTGTTGCTAAAAGAAAATGCCAAGAATGAGCAATTGGAATCGGTAGTGATTTTAGATTTGTCAAATAAAGTATTGGCTTCGAATCAAGATCAAAACGTCGGTAAGGAATTTGTTAAACCGAGTAAAGATGAGTTAGTTAAGGTCATAGATACCACTGAAATTTATCAGAAAACGCTTTCAGATAATAAAGAACTTTTTGAGGTCAGTACGCCTATTTATTTCGCCGATAAAAAAGTTGGTAGTCTTTTTCTTTCTTTTTCGGCGGTATCTATTTATCAAGTATCAAATACCACTTTAGTGACCATGTTATTGGTCATGTTGGTTACGCTTTTTATTGTATCATTTGCAACGATTTTGTTGGCTAAGCAAACCTCGAGAGATTATAAACGAGTTGCCGATGGGCTACGAAAAATGTCGGTAGGGCGAATTGATGCAAGGATCTTAAGCCACAAAAGCAATGAAGCAGGACAATTATTTGCCGCTTTTAACCAATTGGCAGCTTATCTCGAAAGGGTTTTTGACAGAGCGGACGGTGGTGACCTTAGTAAAATTACTCTACCAGATATTACGATCACAAAAACCAATCTAGATATCGATCAAAAAGATGTTGATACCGTTGAAATTTCGGTTGAACATCAAACGTCAAATAAACTAAAGACTTAGATTTTCAGATGATTCAAGTCGGTAAATTAGAACATAAAAGCTTTCTCTATGCCAATTAGCGACTATTTAAATTATATTATGGTTGCTGCTGTGGTGGCGGGGTGCTTTTCTGTATTTTTTTTATTTTCTTTTGTTGGTCATATAAAAAAAGTAAAACTGGTTTCATCCGTTAGAAAGTTAATTAGTTTGTTAGTTTTTTCATTTATTACTGCATCATTATCATTTTTATTGCTCGGAGTTCAGGGCTATCAAATGCTAACAGATGAAGTTTCTGTAGCAAAAGTTTCGATTGTGCCGAAAGCAGAACAAAATTTTGTTGCAATCGTCCAATTTGAAGATAAACCAGAAACAGTATATCAATTGGCCGGTGATGAAGTCATGTTTGAGGCGAATGTTTTAAAGTGGCAATCTTGGGCAACTGTTTTAGGTTTAAAATCGGCTTACCGATTAGATAGAGTTCGTGGGCGTTACTATGATATTGAAGATGAAAAAAATAAACCTTCAACATTATTTTCGCTGGTAGACAATGTGGATTCTGATATTGCACAGTGGCGAGAGAAATATCAGCATCTTTCATTCCTGCTAGATGTCGAACACGGCTCAGCTAGTTTTGCTTCCGCCGATAAGAAGATGTCTTTTGATTTAATGATGACCACAAATGGTTTGTTATTAAGGCCAGTGGCGGTTGTTGAATAGAATGGCTGAATTAAAAATACAATTACTTTTGTTTTAAGGCGCGATTTTTTCTAGCTTCTTTTGGGTCGATAATGAGCGGTCTATATATTTCAATTCGATCTCCCTCTGTTAAGCTATCTGCGAGCTTACAAGCTTTACCAAAAACTCCAACCTTGTTGATTGCCAGGTCGATCTCAGGATAAACATCTAAAATATTTGACTGTTCGATTGCTTGTTGCACAGTGCAGTTTTCTGATACTTCAATGGCGATAATGTTTTGCTCCTCTGGTGTTGGATAAATTATTTCGACCATTAAATTTTTTTGTTGCTTATTTGGCATAAATTTCTTCCGCTCTTTGCGTAAAAGCTGACACCATTGATTGGATTAGCTTGCTAAAGATCTTTGAGAAAGCCAAAGTGGTTAACTTGTTTGAGAATTCAAAATTTAAATCTAGTTCAATTTTACAAGCCGAGTCAGAAAGAGGTTTAAATGACCAATTGCCAGATAAATGGGTAAAAGAGCCATCCACTAGCTCCATTTTTATCAGCGAGTTTTTCTGTAAACTGTTTTGTGTGGTAAAAGATTTTGTAATACCACTTTTTGCGACATGCAATTTTGCGGTAACTTGTCGTTCGTTTCTTTCCAGGACTGTAGATTGTTGGCAATAAGGAACAAATAGGTGGTAGTTATCAATATCATCGACCAATTGATACATCTGTTTTGCTGAAAAAGGTACTAGCGCGCTTCGAGTAATATTTTTCATGAAAGGTTATAGCTGGTTTAGACGATCCAAAAGTTTTCGCGTGCGTTCGTAGTATTTTAAAGCTAATTCATTTTCGGGTTGAATTTCGAGTATTAAAGCCCAGCTGTCGACCGCTTGTTGTAATTTCTGATTTTTTCTTAAGAGGATTGCTTGTTCATGTAATTTTTGGATTAATAGATCTCGTTTGGAACGATATTTCTTGAGTGAATCATGTTTAGAGTCTAGCTTTTGTGCTTGAATAAATTTTTCCGCTGAACTTTTGTAACTGCCCGCATCGAATAACAGAGAAAACTCGTCCAAAAGCACTGCATGGTTTTGTTGTTGTATAAATCGATTGAAATTCGGATTAAGAAATTTTCGTTTAGAGCTTTTTGTTATTGATTTTAGTTGTTCAATCATTTTGTATCGTTCTGTTATCGATACTTGACTGAGCGCCATTTGCTTCAATGTGGCTTGTTGGAGATTTAACAGTTTCTTATGATGGCTTTTTGCGATATAAATATTGGTCATTCTTTTAAGGGATTTGACAAAACGTTTTTCATCGACGTATTTTTTTAACAAAGCAAGATTTGCATTGGAACGTCTCTTTTCTCTCTTAACTAGTGGACTAGAATTTAAAACAGGAATTTTGATCAGCGACTGTGGTTGTATTTTATTCGGGTTTTTAATTTTGTTCAGCTTAGCTAAACTAACAAAATAAAGTGAATTACCTAACCATTGTTTTGCTATACTTCCCAGGCTATCACCCGACTTAATTTGGTATTTAATGGTACGTTTAGTATTAAATAATTTATCAAAAGGTTGAGTGAGTTGTTTCTTAAGAAGGGTGGCTGTTTTATGGGAATTGTTAAATTTCAATACTTCATCAATCATTTTTTCTGCTTGTTTTACTTGTCCTATTTCTAATTTTGAGATTGCTAGAGCAATAGTTTTGTTTTGTTGGCTGATATTATGAGGCCCTAAATCTTCAACAACTGGTTTTGATTGCGGTACTGGTTTTTTTATTTGGCAGGCGAGTAAAAAACAAGAGATTATCGTAATTAAAAACAACTTAGGCGCAATTAAAAACAGTTTGGGTGTATATTTTGAACTTAAAAAGTACATTTAGCGATTACTCTCTTTGAGAATACGTCCTTTGTCTTTTGCCCATTCTTTGGCTTTATCAGCGGCTCTTTTGTCATGCAGTTTCTTTCCTTTAGCAGTGCCGATTTTTAGCTTAACAAGATTTCTAACCCAATAAAGTGCAAGGGGCACTATAGTATAGCCGCCTTTTTGCTGAGCATCGTGAATTTTCCCTAATTCGCTGGAGTGCAATAGCAGTTTTCTGTTGCGCGTTGGTTCAATAATATTATGAGTTGAAGCTGTATTCAGCGGCGAAATATGGCAGCCGTGAAGCCATGCTTCGCCTTGATGCAACTGTACGTAAGCTTCGCTTAAAGTCACCTTGGATTCACGCATTGATTTCACTTCCCAACCTTGCAAGGCAAGACCAGCTTCAAAAGTGTCTTCAATGATGTAATCGTGCCTTGCACGACGGTTTTGCGCAATTGTGTTTTCGGGCGTTTTTTTCTTTTTTGCCATTAAATTGCTCTTAGCCGTTTTGGCTATAATTAATCGAAAGAATATTGGGAATTAGGGTTGGTTGAATTATAGGGACTAGCTAGTTGAGAGTCTAGCGGCTTTGATTAGGAATGTGAAAAGGATAGTTGTGGTTATATGGGGGAGTCAGCAAAAGAATGACTCAATAAAAAGCCCTCTGGTAAGGGCTTTTAGGGTATTAAAGGGTGGTGATAAGGACTATCGAAGTAGTTTGTTAACTTGTGCTAAATCGTCTTCGGTTAAAAGTCCTGTTGCTTGTTTTAATTTTAATGTATTTAACACGTAATCGTAGCGAGCTCGGGAATATTGACGTTTTGCATCATATAATAATTGAGTTTGTAGCAGAACATCGACAATGGTTCTCGTGCCAACTTCAAATCCTGCTTGAGTTGCTTCTAATGATTTTTCTGATGAAATGACCGCTTGTTTAAAGGCTTTAACAGAACCTACGTTAGCGACCACACCCAAGTATGAACTACGGGTAGTACTGACGGCAAGTCTTCGGCTCGATTCCAAATTATGAGCAGCTTGTAAGTATAGATTCTTGGATTCTTCTACTTGAGAATTTGTTCTACCCCCAGAAAACAAAGGAATATCGACATCAATAGAAACAGAAGAAGATGTAATGTTTTGATCCCTTACATTATTGGTTGCTATTCCTATAGGGGTATTTCTATTATCAAAAACAGGTGATGTTGGGGTCTCTATTTCAGAGTCGTCGTTACTGTGGGTTGCGGTAAGAGAAACTGTTGGATAATGTCCAGATTGTGAGAGTGAGATACTCCGCTTGGCAATATCCAATGCAAGTTTAGATGCACTAATATTAATATTGCTATTCTCAGCCTTAGTTACCCAGTCCTTTATGTTTTCAGGCTGCGGATTTCGTAATGGTACGTTTTCCTTTAGACTAAGTAAGTCGTAATGATATTGTCCGCTGATTAATCGAAGCTGCTCGTGAGTGTTATCAAGTGCATTTTTGGCGATAATCTGATTGGCAACAGCTCTGTCATATCTTGATTGTGCTTCATGAACATCGGTAATGGCGATCAAGCCAACATCAAATCGCTGTCTTGTTTGAGCTAGTTCTTTTTCAACAGCATCGGTTTCTGCTGTTGAAAAATCGACACTGTCTTTAGCTGCTAGCACATTAAAGTAAGCTTCTGATACGCGTATGATTAAATCTTGTTTAGCTCCTTCATGATTAATTTTCGCCTGTACGGCTTGTTTTTCTGACTGTCTTAAATTTAGCCATGATGAATGGTTGTATATTTCTTGAGTTAAAGTGAGCGAATAATCTTTGGTTGTTGTGTCTCTTTCGCTAATTGAAGGGTTTTCAAAGTCCCTGATCTGGTCATCGGGTGTTATGACAAAAGGAGTGTAGGTTCCTGTATCGATGGTGTCTGATTCTCGAGTTGATATACTATATCCTACATTTGCATTCAACTGCGGCAACAAAGTAGCCATACTTTGATTGACCCTTTCGCTAGTGGCTCTAGTCCCTGCTTCACTGGCTAAAAAAGTTGGATCGCTGTCTTTAGCTAATCGATAGATATCTAACAAATTATCAGCATACATCTGGGAGGAACTTGCTAAAAAGACGGCACTTATTGCTATTTTTAATGGTTTTTTCATTTTATTCCCTATTAAAAAAGTGGTATTCGAGTTTGTAACCAAGTCGAAAGTCGTTCCCATGCGGTTTGAGAACTTAGGTGTGTTAGTATTGTAACTCACCTATTAAGTTTTGCCTGTAAGTAAATTATTATAAAATTACACAATTTGTAAATGGATATGTAGCGGCGCAGTCAGCATATGGTAGAAAATAGTTATAAACAAAGGTCTCGCAAGCTGATTTGAAGGTTTCTTATTCCGATTAAAATACAAATTGGTTCGTTGCTTCGGCATTGATCATTTTTTTAGCGTCTACCGGAAATAAATATTCATATTGCCACTCGTTGCTATCGTCTAGTTTAGCCAAAGTAGCAGAATATCCGCCATTGTGTTCTAAAAGACAAACGATGCGTCCTCCTTTGGAGAGGTTTCTTTTTAGGCTATCAGACAGTTTTGGTAATCCAGCGGTGATCAATATAGCGTTGTAGGGAGCGTGCGCCATCCAGCCATCGCAGGCGTCTCCTTCTTCAACAATTAAATTATCGATGGCGAGTTTGCGATGTATTTTTTGTGCAGATTTAACAAATTCGGCGATTATTTCTACGCTATATACTTGTTTTGAGAGTTTTGAAAGCAAGGCGGCTGAATAACCGCTGCCTGTGCCTATTTCTAATACTTTATCTTCTGGTTGAAGTTCGAGTGCTTGAATTAGCCGGGCGATCTCTCTTGGCGCGAGCATCGATTGTTGATGACCTAAAGGTAAATGAATATCCGCATGTGATAGCCCAAGCTGCTCTGGATCAACAAATTGCTCTCGAGGGATGGTCGACATTGCGCCGAGAAGATTTTCATCGAAAACCTTCCATGGTTTGACTTGTTGTTCAATCATATTAAAGCGAGCTTGTTCAATATTCATTTCGACGATATTTATTGGTTTTTATTTACTGGGTATTTTGCCTTAGCTGAGCAAACATTGCCAATGATGTTAACAAAAAGATTGATTTTGTTGAGCTATGATGAAATAAAGCCCGCTTTATTAAAATCGAGCGCCTTAAGGTTTTTGTCTATAACAAAAAGTACTGTTAAAAAGTAGGACTTGTTCACAAAATAAGCGATAATCTAACTCAATCTAGCTGAATTAGAGTTTGTTTAACACTTTATTGTGGCTAAATAGACTAATATGCAATGATGTTAATGAACGCGAGATCGCTGAATGGAGTTCGGAACGCGGGTTTGCTAGACTCTTAATTGAAACTTCTAACAGAATTTTAGACCAGCCGATAAACCAAAAAGACCTATAAGATTGATCCGAAACCAGCAAACAAAAAAGAATTTAAAGAGAGTGATTAGAGCTGACTATAAGCCCAATCTGGATGAATTTATTTGTCAGTGCGAAGTTAATTACAGTTTGATTATTAAACTCTTGCCTTGGTTGAACTTGAGCAAGCATGATCTAAATGTCGCATTTCAGCAGAAAGTTGTCGAATTTAGACCAAAATCAGGACATAAAGTTGATTTACATTTGATTGAAAGGGCGAAATATACAACTACGATGATATTACGTGTGCACTCGCCAAGTCTCTCCAGTGAGGCGAATATGAGCCTGATGGCACGTCTTTATCATGACGCAAAGTTATTGGAAGTGATGGATAAAGCAGGACCGAAGGCATTGGAGCCTGTTAATAGAGGAAATGCTTTGTTGACAAAACAAGCAGATGAGAAGAGGCAATTGAACCGTTTTTTAGGTGAAAGTCTTAAATATTGCCTGACTAGCTGAATTGTTTCACGGGTTATGTTTAACGGATTAAATAGAACTAACTACCTAAAAAAATGACAAATTTTGGCGATCAAGAACTTTTAGGTATAATGCCGACTTTGAAGCGGACTCTATTATTGAAAAATCAGGAAATTTTTGGATAGATAAGAAAAAGTTATGAGTACAAATATTGAGACATTGCCGTTTGATCTTTCGCCATCCCGCATGGATGTGGTGAGATTAGTGCAAGTCACCGACAGTCACATATTTGCCGATCCTGAAGGTCGTCTATTGGGACTAAATACAAGAGAAAGTTTCGAAGCCGTTTGTGACCGGGTGAGCCGTGAAGAGTGGCGTCCCGATGCTCTTTTGGCGACTGGCGATCTATCTCAGGATGCTTCTGCTGAATCCTATAAATATCTGGCCGATAGGTTGCTTGATATGGCTATTCCGAGCTTTTGGGTGGCAGGTAATCATGATAATCCTGACGCTATGGAAATGTACCTTTCGAATAGCAAAGTATCTGCCGCTAAACATTTATTTATAGGTCGCTGGCAGATCATACTTTTAGATTCGTCTGCTGCTGGTAAAGTTCATGGTGAATTGGCTCAGTCTGAGCTAGATTTTCTAGAAAAAGCACTATCTCGATATAAAGATAAACATAGCTTGGTTGTTTTGCACCATCAACCAGTTAAGGTTGGTAGTCAATGGCTTGATGATATCGGATTAAAAAATCACCAGGCGTTTACCAAAATAATTAATAAACATAAAAATGTTAAAGCGGTGCTTTGGGGACACATTCACCAAGAGTTCCAAAAAACAATCGATGGCGTTAACTGGATCGCAAGTCCCTCAAGTTGCGTTCAATTTAAACCAGGCTCCAGCGATTTTTCAGCTGATACTAAGGCTCCTGGATATCGTTACTTCAACTTATATTCAGATGGTCGGATTGAATCGGTAGTTCACCGAATTGATAACATCGAATTTACGGTTGATTACTCTATCAAAGGTTATTAGTTTAACTCGTTCCGTTTTCTTCCCGCAGATTATATAATTTGCCTTCAAGGCTTGCCTTTAAGATAATATGGCGCGATGATAGTCAGCCTAAATTAGTATATTGTAGAAAAACAATTAGAAAATAAACACTCCTAAGGAATTAAATGTCTAGTTCTTATAACGCCGAATCAATAGAAGTTCTCAGCGGTCTAGATCCTGTCAAAAAACGACCTGGGATGTACACCGATACAACCCGACCAAATCATTTAGCTCAAGAAGTGATCGATAATAGTGTCGATGAAGCTTTGGCTGGTCACTGTAAAACGCTCACTGTATTAGTGCATAAAGATGGCTCACTTGAAGTGCAAGATGATGGTCGAGGAATGCCTGTTGATATTCACCCCGAAGAAGGGATCAGCGGGGTTGAATTAATTCTTACAAAATTACATGCAGGCGGAAAATTTTCCAATAAAAATTATGAATTTTCGGGTGGTTTACACGGTGTTGGTATTTCCGTAGTTAATGCATTATCGAGCCGTGTAGATGTCAATGTAAAAAGAGATGGCAAACGTTATCATATTAGTTTTGCCGACGGGGAAGTCAGCTCCAAATTAGCCGTCGTCGGAGAAGTTGGTCAACGAAATACTGGAACCAGTGTGACTTTTTGGCCCGATGCAAAATATTTTGACAGTGCAAAATACTCAATGTCAAAACTGCGTCATTTATTGCGCGCGAAAGCAGTTTTATGTCCCGGGTTAAAAGTTATATTAATTGATAATAACTCGGCAGGTGAAAAGACTGAGTGGTTCTACGAAGATGGACTAAAGGATTATTTAAAACTTACAGCAATTGATGTTGAAAAGCTTCCAGATGAGCCCTTTACGGGCAGTTTTAAAGGTGAAACTGAAGCGGTTGATTGGGCGTTGTTTTGGTTGCCAGAAGGTGGCGATATCGTTAACGAAAGTTACGTTAATTTAATTCCGACGGTACAAGGTGGAACTCACGTCAATGGAATGCGAACGGGGCTTTTAGATGCTATGAAAGAGTTTTGCGAGTTCCGGAATAGCTTGCCACGTGGCGTTAAATTAACTGCTGACGATATTTGGAACGGATTAAGCTTTGTGCTTTCCGTTAAAATGCAAGATCCACAATTTTCAGGGCAAACAAAAGAAAGACTTTCATCGCGGCAGTGCTCAGCATTTGTTTCTGGTGTGGTGAAGGATGCATTCTCCTTGTGGCTTAATCAAAATCCAAACTATGGAGATTTATTAACTGAGCTTGCCATTGCTAACGCTCATAAGAGAATGCGTTCACGAAAAAAAGTAGCGCGTAAAAAAATTACCAGTGGACCGGCGCTTCCCGGAAAACTTTCAGATTGTTCTGGGCAAGACATTATGGCAGGTGAGCTATTCTTGGTGGAAGGTGATTCTGCAGGCGGTTCAGCCAAACAAGCAAGAGATAAAGAGTTTCAGGCGATCATGCCGCTTCGAGGAAAAATTTTGAATACCTGGGAAGTTGATTCATCTGAAATTCTCGCCTCTCAAGAAGTACATGATATTTCAGTTGCGTTAGGGCTTGATCCAGGTAGCAGTGATTTAAGCGGATTACGTTACGGAAAAATCTGCGTTCTCGCCGATGCGGATTCCGACGGATTACATATAGCTACATTATTATGCGCTTTGTTTATCAGACATTTCAAAGCGCTAGTTGAAGCAGGGCATGTGTATATTGCCATGCCGCCACTTTACCGGATCGACATTGGAAAAGATGTTTATTACGCATTGGATGAAGATGAAAGAAAAGGGATCTTAGATAGAATTGCGGCAGAAAAAAAGCGCGGAAAAGTTAATATTCAGCGCTTTAAAGGTCTGGGTGAAATGAATCCAAAACAACTTCGCGAAACCACTATGGATCCAAATACCAGACGATTAGTTCAACTAACTATTGACTCACAAGAAAAAACCTTTGAAGTAATGGATATGCTACTCAATAAAAAACGAGCCGCTGATCGCAAGTCGTGGTTAGAAGAAAAAGGCGGTATGGTCGAGGTTTAAATTAGTATTACAAATAGAAAATAACAACTCATAGTAATTTATCAATAAATAAGAAGAATTATGGAATTAAATTTTGACGGTGTAGAGCAACAAACGCTCGCCGACTTTACAGAAAAATCGTATCTCAATTATTCAATGTACGTGATCATGGATCGCGCACTGCCGCATATTGGCGATGGTTTAAAACCAGTTCAGCGGCGGATCGTTTATGCGATGAGCGAACTGGGATTGAAATCAACCGCAAAATTTAAAAAATCCGCGCGAACGGTAGGTGATGTTCTTGGTAAATTCCACCCGCACGGCGACAGTGCTTGTTACGAAGCGATGGTATTAATGGCACAACCATTTTCGTATCGTTATCCGCTGGTTGATGGTCAGGGAAATTGGGGAGCGCCTGATGATCCAAAATCATTTGCAGCGATGCGTTATACCGAGTCTCGGCTATCGGCTTATGCCGGTGTTTTATTGTCTGAACTTGGCATGGGCACGGTTGAATGGTTGCCCAATTTTGACGGCACATTAAATGAACCAAAGATTCTTCCTGCAAGGCTACCTAATTTATTACTCAATGGAACGACGGGAATTGCTGTTGGCATGGCGACAGATATTCCACCGCATAACATTAATGAAATCGCCGATGCTTGCATCCATCTATTAGAGAATCCTAAAGCTAAACTAGACGATCTGATGAAGTTTGTTCCTGGACCAGATTATCCGACTCGTGCTGAAATAATTACGCCTCATGAAGATATCGTTAAGGTTTATGAAACTGGACGCGGAAGTGTAAAGATGCGAGCAGTTTATGAAATAGAAGACGGTGAAGTTGTGATCCAACACTTACCTCATCAAGTTTCGGGCTCAAAAATTCTTGAACAAATCGCCGCACAAATGCAAGCAAAAAAATTACCGATGGTAGCGGATTTAAGAGATGAATCTGATCATGAAAACCCCACGCGTTTGGTGATTATTCCCCGTTCTAATCGTGTTGATATTGATACTCTCATGAGACACCTTTTTGCTACCACTGATCTGGAACGAAACTATCGCATCAATATGAATGTGATAGGGATTGATGGTAATCCGAGAGTTAAAAATCTTGTTTCTTTTTTGAATGAATGGTTAACCTTTAGAACGCAGATGACGCGAAAGCGTTTAGAGTCTAGATTGCTTGCCGTAAATGAAAGACTACACAAACTTGATGGGCTTCTAGTCGCATTTTTAAATATTGATGAAGTGATCAAAATTATTCGAGAAGAGGATAAACCAAAGCCTGTTTTGATGAAGCGGTTTGGAATTTCTGATATTCAAGCGGAAGCGATTTTAGAACTAAAGTTAAGGCATCTCGCAAAATTAGAAGAAATGAAAATCCGCGCCGAGCAAGATAAATTATCACAAGAAAAATCAGCAATCGAGTTGATGCTCAGTTCCAAGCAGCGTTTAAAAACTCTAGTGAAAAAAGAGATAAAACAAACAGCAGAAGAATTCGCATCAGAGAGAATGTCTCCCATCGTCGAAAGAGAAGAATCCAAAGCATTAACCGAATCTGATCTTATGCCGAGTGAAGCGGTAACTGTGGTTGTTTCTAAAATGGGATGGGTAAGATGTGCCAAAGGGCATGAAGTTGATCCAACGGCATTAAATTACAAATCAGGCGATCAATATGGTAGTTCCGCGCAAGGAAAAAGTAATCAACAAGCGGTATTTATCGATTCAAGTGGTCGAAGTTTCGCGTTGCTCGCACATAGTTTACCATCAGCGCGAGGACAGGGCGAGCCACTAACCGGACGGTTAAATCCAATCGCCGGTTCGGTTTTTCTTAATACCTTAATGGCGGAAAATGAACAGCAATTTTTATTCGCGAGTGATGCTGGTTATGGATTTGTGGGCAAATTTGAAGACACGATTACCCGCGCAAAAAATGGCAAGGCTTTGTTAACTTTGCCTTCAGGAGCGAGAGTATTGCCAGCCTGCCGAGTCGATGATTATATGCATCAGTATTGCGTGAGTGTTTCCAATGAAGGGCGAATGTTAGTTTTTCCGATTAGCGATTTGCCGCAATTATCAAAAGGAAAGGGGAATAAAATAATTGGAATTCCTGCAGCGAAACTAAAGTTGAGAGAAGAGTTTGTGGCATCGATTGCTGTTGTTTCAATCGATCAGTCATTGCTCGTTTATTCAGGAAAACGATATTTGCGATTAAAACCTTCGGATCTTGAGCATTACCGTGGAGAGAGAGGACGGCGAGGAAATAAATTGCCTCGTGGTTTTCAAAAGGTGGATAATTTGGTGGTCGAAGATAAAGGTTAAAATAAATAGCAGATAGATGCTAAAATTTTGGAATAAGTCGATAACTATAATCGTCAAACAATATCAGCTCGTTACAAAAACACTTTTCGCTAGAGACCTATAAAATGGTTTTATCAAAAAACGAAGTAAGAAAACTAGAAGCTAAAATTGCTGCTTTAGAAAAACTTACTTCAGCCGAAATTAAAGTTATTATTTCTGACCGTTCATGGTTTGGAATAAGAACAAAAGCGAAATCATTGTTTAGAAAATTCAATCTTGATCGAACAAAAGAGCGTAATGCTGTGCTCTTTTTAGTTTTAGTAAAAGATCGGCAAATATTAATTTATGGGGATACAGGAATTCATCAAAGAGTTGAAACAGATGGCTGGGAACTCATCTGTACAGAAGTTTTGCAAAAATTCAAGCAAGATGAATATCTCGAAGGTATAGCGCTAGGGATCCATCTTATCGCTGATAGCTTAATTCAACACTTTCCATCTAGCCAAGAGAATGCTAACGAGGTGTCTAATGAAATTATTTTTGATAATTAGACTGCTATTTGTTGGAGCTTTTCTTTTTTTAGCAAGTCATTTCGCATTTTCGTCTGAAAATGATTATTCTCCCTTTCCAGAACCTGATAGTGGTTACGTTACTGATATTGCGAATTTGTTGAGCAACAGCGAAGAAGAAAAAATCGAAAAATGGTTATGGCAGGTGGAAAGTCGCTCTCGCGTTGAAATTATCGTAGTAGTCATTGAATCAATAAGCGATTATCCTCAGACCTCTCACAAGACGATAGAATCATTTGCAACAGGGTTATTTAATAAGTACGCCATTGGCAATATGTCAAATAACGATGGTGTTTTATTGCTAGTTGCTAAGAGTGATCGTAAAGCAAGAATTGAACTGGGTGGTGCTTATGGTCACTCAAGAGATAGCGACGCAGAAAAAATTATGCGAACTATCATAATACCGAATTTTAAAGATGAAAATTATCCGAAAGGTATTACCGATGGAACGGAAGCGATTATTGAAGAATTTGCCAACATGCGAATAGGTTTTCCTTGGTATTTGGTATGGATGGGTTTGGCGGCAATTGTTTTGTTAATTTCCGGAATAAGTTTAATTAGGAACGGAAAAAAAGGTTGGGGTTATGTCTTTGTAGGTTTGGCTATTGTCATCATACTCTTCGTTATTTTTGCAGCAATTAGAATTATTCAGCATCTGCCAACTGATAACAGCAGTGGTTGGTCTTCGGGAGGAAGTGGGGGATTTGGTGGCGGTTCAAGTGGCGGCGGTGGCGCAACGGGAGGTTGGTGATGGATTGTCCTAAATGTAGTCAAGGTATATTGAAGCCGACTAAGCTTAAATCGAAAGATATCGAATTAGATCGGTGTCAAGCATGTAAAGGACTATGGTTTGATGATACTGAGTTATACACTGTTCTCGGAGTAAAAGCTAAAAAGACCTCAATCCCTCGATTTGCAATGCTCAATAAAAATATAAAGTGCCCAAAATGCAAACAAGGTTTATACGAATTTTGTTATCCAGGAACAATTATCTTAGTTGATGTCTGCAAAAGCTGTAGTGGGATCTGGTTAGATCAAGACGAATGGAAAGAAATAAATTCTGCGAAAAAGGTTCATAATCAGTTTTATTGTCCAAAATGTGGTGTAGGGCAAGATAAGATGGATTCCTGTATAAATTGTGGAGTTGTGTTTGCAAAATTAAGTAAAAGAAAAATAAAAAAGAGAGAAGAAGGGAAAGTTCCTATTGTGAGAAAAAGCCGAAGTTACGCGGAAAAAATACCAGGAATTAAAGGACAATTACTCAGGTTTATTGATGATGCAATTAACCGTTTGACTAATTATTGAACTATATTGAACCCTTGTGCTAATCTAGCAACCTGTCAGTTCCACAATTCTAACTAAGGTCTCAAATTGATAAAATTTCGTCAGATGCAATCAGAAGACATTGAAATCGTTCTCGAGATTATAGAACAACACGATGAAGATGATGCCGAAGCTGCGGAGGCTGATTACAAAAATGATGGGATCGGTGGGCAATTTGTTATCTTACTCGATGAAAATATTATTGGCGTATCGGGCGCTCGCATGCTCGATGATTGCGATCGAAGCTTCCAACTTTCCTGGACTTATCTTGATAAACAACATTGCAATCAAGGATTTGGTAGGCAGTTGGTAAATCACGTGCTTGATCAATTAAGAGAATTTAAGGCTCGGAAATTATTTATTTATATGAGTGATTATGTTGACGATGATGGTGTAAGTATTTATGCTGCGGCAAGGCATTTGTATTTGTCACTAGAATTTGAAGTAGAATTAGAGATTGCAGACTATTATGATGAAGGTGAGGAGTTAACGGTATTAGGCTTATTATTAGAAGACAAAGAATTTGATTCACTACCGATAAAACCAGAATCACCAAAAATAAAATTTAACAATCTTATTCATATCGCCGAAACCGAATCATCCTATAGTTTCGGCTGGGAAATCAAGCGATTTGGAAAGAGTTTTACATCGGAAGATCTTGAATTTGGGATCGAAGCTGCGCAACAAAAAGAAGCGAGTTTAATTCTGATTAGTTTTCCTTCTAATTATATCGATGTTCAAGAGCTACTTAAGGACGGAGGTTTTAACTTAATTGGTTCGTTGCAGGACTACTATGAAGATGGTGTTAATGAAGATCACTATTATTACAATTTTGATCCAAACTATCAGCCGAATAAAAACATAACTAAGAATGACCAACAAGAAATTTACCAATTAGAATCACAATAACTGACCAGGAGAAATTTTAATGAGGATTTTAAGAGTTGCTGCATTGTCAGCGATAATGACAGCGACAATATTAATAACAGGTTGTTCTTCCAAGCCAGCGAGCCTTGATCTGGATAGGGTTTTGGACGTGACTGCTAGTACGCTTGAAACATTCGAGAGTCGAGCTCAGAGTGATTATGGGTATGAAACAGATGCTGATTACACCAAGACAGATGTAGCGATGCAAGATTTTATTAAGCAGCTGCGAACTAACCTAAACCGAGCAAACCCTCAAATTCACGCTGACCCAATTGGTGTAAACCTTGCAGATGATGGTTCGATTCACGGATACAACGATGCTAACAATAATGGAAGTAAAGATAGCGACGAAGTTGAATTATTTAAAGTAGAAATTGATTCAGAGAAAAATCGTTTGATTGCTTCTTCAGAAAATTACGTTAGAGATCATCGTTTCAGTGGAACAGGGTTGCTAGCTGGATTTTTGTTAGGTAACTTGCTCGGACGCCAAAGAAATGCAGGTATTAATCCGAAATCGCTAAGTAGCAAAACTGCTATGAGCCGTTCTTCATATAAAAGTGCCAGGTCTCGTTCTGGTTCAGGTAGTCATTCTCGAGGAAAATAGTACTCGAAGTAGAACCTTTATATTTCCACCTTTTATTTTAAACTAAGCACCCTCAAGAATCTTAGTTTAAAATGAGGTGGATTTTTTATTGTTCTCCCGTTCTATATTTTCATTTAATGGTATATTCATGTCTGACGCTTTATCTTCGAACACTTCTCCAAATTTATCAAAACAGCAAAGCGCTATACTCCTGATTTCAATTTTGATCGTTGCGCTATGTGGAATTACCTATCAATTAATTATCGGTACGGTTTCATCTTATCTACTTGGTAATAGCGTTTATCAGTTTTCTTTGACCATTGGGTTTTTTATGTTTGCAATGGGAATGGGGTCTTACATATCTAAATGGTTGGGTAATCAGTTATTGCGCAACTTTATTGTTATTGAAATTGTAATTGCACTGGTTGGTGGTGCGGCGAGTCTAATTTTATTTATGTCCTTCCCGTTGGTTCATGCGTTATATAATACCGTTATGTATGGACTTATTTTAATAATCGGTGCGTTAGTCGGGATGGAAATTCCAATTCTAACGACTTTATTATCGACGCGCAGTGGTACTAAAGATTCAATCGCCAATGTTCTTTCCATTGACTACATCGGCGCGTTAATTGGTTCTGTTGCTTTTCCATTATTATTATTGCCGCAGCTTGGTTTGATCCGTTCGTCATTTGCGATTGGTTTAATAAATATTCTGACAGCGATAGTTAATGTCTATTTTTTTCGTAACCATTTAAAAAATTATAAACTGATGATGCTTTTTTCAGTAGGCGTTTTTGTCATGTTATCGGTATTTTTATTTATAGGAACTTTTTTAACCAGTTTCGCCGAGCAGCATTTGTACTACGATCAAGTGATCTACACTAAACAAACTCCGTATCAAAAAATCGTTGTTACTCAGTCCAACAATACAAAAGAACAACGCTTATATATTGATGGACATATTCAGTTTTCTGCAAGGGATGAATATCGTTATCATGAGTCTTTAGTTCACCCATTAATGGCGCAAACAGGAAAGCGAGAGAATATTTTGATCTTAGGTGGCGGTGATGGTCTCGCTGCTAGAGAGATCTTAAAATATGACGACGTTAAATTGATCCACCTAGTTGATATCGACCCAGAAATGACTCGAATATCAAAAGAATTTCCATTGTTAAAGGAATTGAATAAAGACAGTTTAAATCACCAAAAGCTCACGGTTTTTAATCAGGATGCATTTACTTTTATAAATCAGTATGGGATTCTATATGATCGAGTCATCATTGATATGCCCGATCCTCACAATGAAGCAATTAACAAACTCTATTCAAAAGAATTTTATAAGATGGTTAAACGAAGAATGAGTGAGGATGGATTCGTTATTTCGCAAAGTTCGTCACCATTTTTTACCCGTAGAACTTTTTGGTGTATTGAAGAAACATTAAATGATGTGTTTGACCAAACTTCTAGTTTTCAAATAACAGTTCCCTCTTTTGGACTGTGGGGATTTAATATGGCGAGTGTTCGAGGAGGGTTTATTGCTGAATACCAATTTGACGTACCGTTGAAATATTTAAACAGCCAAACCATGCAAGCAGCTATGGTTTTTAGTGAAGATACTAAAAAAATTTCATCGCCCGTTAACAGTATTATGGAGCCAAAACTTTATCATTTATATCTTAAAGATCTGGAAACATAAAGTTCTAGAGCTATAGAGAATGGGTAAGAGCTGTTTTGCTATTAATCCATTTCGCCGCGTAAAATTTCAGTTACTTTATGGCGCTTACATTGAAAAGTTTCGAGTATGATAGGAATGGTTTTTTCTGGTTTGGCATTCCCACACATAAAAATATCCAATGCAGCATAATTTTTTTCCGGCCAAGTGTGAATGCTAATATGGGATTCGGCTAAAACCGCAACCCCGGAAACGCCGCCACCTTCAGTAAAGTGATGTAAGTGAATATGTAATAAAGTCGCTTCTGCGGCGATAACGCATCGACGAAAACAATCCTCAATTTCTTCAATATTGTCCAAATTTTCAGCTTGCCAAATATCTAAAATGAGATGGCAGCCAGCATACTCGACACCGTCTCGCTCGATCATGTGAGCGTCAGATGATTCTGTGTCATCTGCATGATTATCACTGTAACTTGGCCATTTGACGGAGTCAGTCATGTATAATATAAACAAGTGTTGGTGGTTTAGAAGTCAAGTTTATCACAAATTAACTTACTGGCTAGAATGACGCTTATTATTAATTTAAGCTAAGCCGTTAAAAAGTAGTGACAGTTCCTCCTCTTAACCAAAGAGCGGCTAGGCGAGATTTAAAGGGTAGATTAATAGAACCAGCAAATTTAGCCATTAGAACTTTAATTAAATCCCCCTCATTCCCCCTTTTCAAAGGGGGATGTTTGCGAGAGTAAATGTTTGTCCTTTTTCGCGAATAGATATCCGAAAACGATTCCAACAAACAAACCGCTCAAATGGTTTATAATTGCATAATCACCAATCCAATCGGTTGCGGTTAATAACAGAAAAATAACTACCGCGATGTTGATTTCTGTACTTGTATAGAATAAGTTATTTTGTTCAATTTGATTATAGATATAAATAAATCCAAATAATGCAAAGTTAACACCTGAAATGCCGCCAAACTTTTCATCGACAATTAAAAACTCAGCCATATTACTTATGATGGCAGATACCAATATAAGTAACATAAAAATTAAACGACTGTAGTGATTAATCGGCTTGCCGAAATACCAAAACAAAAATAAATTTGTAATTAGATGTATAAAATTGAAGTGCACAAAGATCGGTGTAATTAGTTGCCAATATTTGTGAGTCTCGAAAAAAGATGACAGTGTTGGTGGATAAAGTAATGATTGTAGGGTATCTAGTTGAGTAAAATTTTGCAGTATGAATTGTATTACACATAGCAGTGCAATGATGAATAAAAAAATATTACCTTTAACCAGACGCATTTTTATAATCTCTCGGAGAAACACCAAACTGCGCTTTAAAACATCGACCAAAATAACTTTGCGAAGTAAAACCAACTTCGATAGCAGCATAGTTGACTGATTTTCCTTCATCCAATAACAACTTGGCTTTTTCTAGTCGGAAACGGCGTAAATATTCGATCGGTGCGATATCAAATACATTTTTAAGTTTTCTAAAAAACTGTCTATCACTCATGGCGATTGCTTTTGATATTTGCGGAATGGTAAGCTCTGAATCTTGATAAATGTTTTCTAGTATTCCATTTAACTTAATTACAAATTCTTGCTGCTGTTCTTCTATTAATAATTGTGTATCTTGCTTTTCTGCTGCACTGCTTTTATTGTCAGGTAAGGGGATAGTCTTCTTGTTTATGAAGATTGATTCACTAAAGCGTTTTTTCAAAATATCTCGAATAGAAAGTAAGTTTTTTAATCTAATTCTCAACTCTTCAACGTCAAATGGTTTGGTTAGATACTCATCGGCTTTCTCATACCAACCTTTTAAGCGGCTTTCTCTATCGCCTCTCGCGGTTAATAAAATAATTGGGATATGATTGGTAACTTCATTATTACGCAACGCATTCGTTGTTTGGTAACCGTCCATTTTTGGCATCATAATGTCACTAATAATCAAGTCAGGAACTTCTTTGATTGCGAGTTCTACACCTTGTTTACCATCGTTTGCGGTCAGTACCTGATATATATCACTAATTGAATTTTGAATATATTCTCGCATATCGGCGTTGTCTTCAATTATCAGAACTGAGGGTTTATCGGTATTAATATTAATTGATTGTTGTTGATTTTTAGGTTGATTTATCGTTTGACTAGAAAGACTCATTAACTCCATAGCGACGATTTCATCATTAGTGTGAGAGTTCACTTGCACTGTATCTACCTCACCGATGATCGGGAGGCTGATTGTGATACTTGTTCCTTTTTCGAGCTCACTGCGCAGGTTTATATGCCCATCGTGAGCCTCAACTAGCTCTTTAACCAAGGCTAAACCAATCCCTGCCCCAGTGACTTGCTCGCTATTTTCATCGAGTACTCTATTATATCTTTCGAAAATGGAAACTAACTTATTATTTGGTATGCCAATGCCTGTATCACGGACAACTAGCTCAAATTGATTGTCATTTGTTCGAGTAATCTCTATGGTGATGCTATCTCCCGATTTAGAGTATTTAATTGCATTTGATAGAAGGTTCAGGAGTATTTTTTCGTACGCATCTGGTGTGAATTGGAAGTTGATATCTAGCTCTTTTCTCAAGGAAATAGAGATGTTTTTCTCATCTGCGAGGTCGGAAAATGCATCAGTTATCAGCTTAGTGTTTTTTCCAATCGCTTGTGGAGATTTTTGAGTGATGGATTTAACTCGAAAGGTTTCAAGGTTAAGTAGTTGATCGACCATTCTTAATAATCGATAACCATTTCTTTGAACAATGTTGAGTCTATCCAGTTCTTTTTCTGTTTTAATTTTTTTTATAACTTGTGCTAGCGGTCCAAGCACTAAAGTTAATGGTGTTCTAAATTCATGAGATACATTAGCAAACTCTTCGTTTTTACGTGAAAGAAGTTGTTCTACTTTATCTTTTTCTTCTACTAGTTCTTTTGTTTTTAATTCCACACTTTCTTTGAGTTGTTCAGCACGTAATTGCAGAGCTCTTGTGCGGTATCTGATGAATAAGAATATGGAGGCTATAACGAAAATACCATAAAGAGTAAATGCCCACCATGTTAACCAAGGTGCAGGTAATATTATTATTTTTAAGGCTACGTCATTTTCACTCCAAACGTCATTGTGAGTTTTTGCTTTGAGTCTAAATGTATAATCTCCGGGAGAAATATTGTTGTAGGTCACACCGCGATTTTGTGCGCTGGTTTCAATCCAGTCTTTGTCAAAACCTTCCAGTTGGTAATAGTATTTGATTTTTTTTGGGGCTAGATGGTGGTTGGCAACGAAATCGAATCCGAATACAATTTCTCGGTGGGAAAGCTCTAATTCATTTAAGTCGGAAATATGTTTGTTGATGGTAAATCCACCGTAGTTTTGATGGGGGGTGATTTTTTTACCGAATAGTTTTAATTGGGTTATGGATACGAACGGCGGTGAGGTGTTGAGTTTTATTTTGTCAGGGTGGAATATGTTGAAGCCTGTTTTACCTCCGAAGAATAGTCGACCGTCTGGGAATTGGGTAAAAGTGTCGTAATTGAATGTTTCGCTGTGTAGTCCATCCGATAAGCGGAAGTTAGTAAGTTCTTTTGACTCGCTATTATATTTAAATAGACCATGAGTTAATGTTGCAAACCAGATAAACCTGTCTGAAGTTTCATATATACCTGAAATACCAACGTTATTTGATATTTCCAGCTGTTTGCTCGCTGAGGTTAGCTTGCGCAAAATTGGGTCGTATTTTTTTATGCTTCCATTTCTTATAGAAAACCAATGTATTCCCTTGCTGTCTACTAAGTAAGAATATACTACTCCCATAGTCAACGGCTTATTATCTATTTGAGCTCTTTTTAAATAGCTTAGTTTTTTTTCTAGAACAAAGACCCCTTGTTCTGAAGCAACCCAAATAGTGCCGTTAGCATCAATATTCAATCTAGAAACATACAACTCCGAAAGTTCATTTTGTTTGTTTTTTATTAGGAGAGCTTTTTTTTCCATTAAACTAAACTTATATAGACCACCAGATGTTGCTAGAAAAAGATACCCTTGATGTTCAATAATTTTGTATACAGTAGAGTTTTTTATTTGCTTACCAAACCGAACAAATTCCCCGCGCTTTCTATCAAATTCATCAAGCCCGTTGTTTGTACCTATCCAAAAAGAGCCACTGGAGTCTTTAAAAATTTCATAAACTTCTTCATCTGAAATCGACGAATTATTTGATTTTTCGTTAGAGTAGTTTTTACAACTACCGTCGGCTAAATTTAATTCAGTTAATCCCGCCAAGGTACCGAGTAAGATTGTCGTGTTAGATATGGCTAGCGCACTTCTAATGTTTTCTGATGGAATACAGTGGTAGCTATTTTTAGTATTATTACCGCTTCCCCAGACTAGATGTTCGGGAGAAAAGGAGTCAACCCCAGAGTTGTATGTACCAACCCACATTTGATTTGAGCGATCGAGGTGGAGACTTAAAATTGTTTTATCAGATAAACTGTGAGCATCACTTTTATCAGGTTTCATGTTGAGAACATTATATTCTGTATCGATCATTAATAGCCCGTGTTGGGATGTTCCTGCCCAAACATTATCATCGAAGTCAACATATAAGGATAATACAGAATTAACGTTGGCTTCAAAATTGAATTTTTTACTAACTAAAGTTTTTGGGTTCAATGTAAACAGCCCATCACCTCTAGTTCCTACCCAAATCAATCCATTGCTAGTTTGCACTATGCTTCGAATGACCGGGTGTTTGCTCTTACCAAATTGTATTAGACGAAAGTCTTTTTCCACGGGGTTATATAACGCGAGCCCTTTCCCTGTACCAGCATATAAGTCTCCATTTGAGGACTCTAGCAGTGCTCTAATATTGTTGTCGGGAAGCGAGTTTAGAACATCTGGATTACTCTTAAAATGGGTAGATGAGTTATTTGTAATATCAAGCAAACTGAGTCCTTGGCTCGTGCCCACCCACATGAAATTAGTATCGACACTTTTCAAGGCCGTGATTTCATTTGAAATTAGGCTCGAGTTATCTTCGGGGTCGTGCACAAATAAAGTAAAATCATCAGTATCCCTATTGTAACGGCTTAATCCTTTTTCACCACTTGTAACCCAGAGAGCACCATGTTTATCTATTTCTAAGTCCAGAATGTATGTGCCAGCAATTGAGTTAGGGTTTTTGTCATTCGGGAAATAGGTTTTTATTGCATGACCATCGTAACGAGCCAATCCAATTTCGGTACCCAACCAAATATTACCATCTTTGTCTTCGGCAATCGCACGAACCGAGTTGAAAGGAAGCCCATCGTTAACATTTAAGTTTTTGAAACGAAGGCTGCTCGCCCAAGAATTGGAGCTGACAAAAACACACAAAACTATTACGTAAGCGTATAATTTTGAAATTCTAAAACGTGTAGACTTCCTTTTGAGTAGTGGATTACACATATTCAGGTTGAATCGGGTGCTTTCAAATAAAGGTTTATGCATTTGTAGCAGTCTTGTCTTTCAAATAAATTGTCATAGAATACCAGTTGCGTTAAGTAAAATTTTTATTTATTTATTTATTCTTTTTCATGTTGGATTAAGCAATATGTCCGAATATTGCTAGTATTTGGCAGAATATTGCTAATTCATTTTTCAATCTCATTATATAATCTAGTTGGGTTTATGGGGAAGAGTTAAGTCTAATATATAAAGTGACTCCAAATTCATTAAAAAACTCTTTACACTAAAACTGATAGCTATAGGTGTTTAATTAAATTTGATTCACGTGAAAATAACAAAGGTAAATTATATGAACAAACTTTCATGGATTACGTTAGCACTCACAATAGGAATTGTTGGTTCAATATCTTCTTGTGGTGGTGGAGATGAACAATCTGGACCTCCTCCCAGCAGGATAACTCAATTGGATTTGTCAATGGGGCTTCTTAAACCTAAGTTCGATCCTTCTATTCTAAATTATACTTCGACACTATCTTTTGCAGCATCGACTATCAGAATTAAGCTAGATTATTTTGGAGAAGGCATTTTAACTATAGATGGAGTCCAGGTCGGTAATGGCGTCGCCACCCTGCCTTTAAGTATGGCAGAAGGAGAAAATGTTATTGAAGTCGTTTTCCAAAGTGGTTCGGAAACGACCACCTATACACTTAACCTTTTCCGCCAATCATTGGAGCAGTTTACCCAGTCCGCATATATCAAAGCGTCTAATACAGGTGAAGATTCATTCGGTTATTCTGTGGCATTAGATGGTAACACTATGATTGTCGGTGCGTATGAAGAAGATAGTAATGCAACAGGTATAGACGGGAATCAACTAAATGACAGTATGAAAGATAGCGGAGCAGCGTACATATTTGTACATGAAAACGGTTCGTGGACTCAGGAAGCCTATTTAAAAGCATCCAATTCTGGTAGTGATGATAATTTTGGCAGATCAGTAGCTATTGATGGTGATACGGTTGTTATAGGAGCATACGGTGAAGATAGTAATGCAAGCGGTGTCGATGGTGATGAATTAGACAATACTTTGGAAGATTCTGGTGCTGCCTATGTATTCATAAGAAGCAATGGTGCATGGCAGCAGCAAGCTTATATAAAAGCATCTAACCCAGATGAAGCTGATGAATTTGGAGGTGATGTTTCTATATCTGGCGATACTATAGCTATTGGTGCAGCATTAGAAAGTAGTGATGCTAGAGGTGTAAATGGTGATCAAAGTAACAATGATAGTGAAAGGTCAGGTGCTGTTTATATTTTTCAACGGAATAGCGGTCAGTGGTCTCAACAATCTTATATAAAATCTAGCAACAACGATCCTGATGATATTTTTGGTATTGCTCTTGATCTAGATGAGAACTACTTAGTTGTAAGTGCTATAACTGAAGAAAGTGCTGCAACTGGCGTAAATGGTGATCAAAGTTCGAACGATAAATTTAGATCTGGAGCTGTTTATACGTTTGAACGAGCTGGTAGTAGCTGGAATCAAAAGGATTATATTAAAGCATCTAATCCAGATGAACACGATGGGTTCGGCGTTGGTATCTCTTTAGATGGCGATACTTTGGCTATTTCAGCATCTCTAGAAGGTAGCGACTCAGTTGGAATCAATGGAGACCAAAATAACAACGATGGATTTCAATCAGGAGCGGTTTATGTTTTCGTTCGAGCTGGTGGTTCATGGATCCAGCAGGCTTATATTAAGGCTTCCAATAGTTTTAAGCTTGCGACATTTGGTAGTCGAACTTTGGCATTAAAAGGTGACCGACTTATAGTCAGCTCTCGCAGAGATAAAAGTCGTTCCTCTGGAGTTAATGGCGACCAATCAGGTAATGATGTCTTCGATATTTCCGACGTAAACAACACATATTTTGATGGTGCTGCTTATCTTTTTGAAAGAGAAAATGGAGCGTGGGCACAAATTGCCTATTTAAAAGCGTCGAATACCCATGAGTATATGGCTTTTGGTAAAGGATTAGCACTATCCGATGATTTTGTCGTAGTTGGGGCTGCACAGGAAAAGAGTCCAAGTGTGGGTGTTAATCCGAATCAAGATGTTTTTAATGAATTTGATAGAGCAGGCGCTGTATATGTTTTCCCAAACAGATGAGTTTGACTAATTTTACGTAGATAAATTGGTTTTTGTTACTATGTTTATGACGGTAATAACAAACGAGTAAAAACCGTTGATGGGCAGGGTACTAGCTACTCGATGTACGGTAGCAATGGTAAGTTGATGTACCGAAATGTAAACGGTGTTCATACGGATTATTATTATCTTGGAGATAAATTAGTTGCCAGAAAAAAAGGCAGCGCAGTCACTTATATCCACACCGATTATCTAGGTAGTCCCGCAGCGGAAACCAATAGTTCAGGAACCGTTACCGCTCGAATGCATTACCAACCTTTTGGTGCTAGTATAGAAACGCCCAAGGATGATGTGGGTTATACGGGGCATAAGTTTGATAAGGACTTAGGTCTTAGCTATATGCAGGCTCGGTATTATGATCCAGCGATTGGGCGGTTTTATAGTAATGACCCCATTGGGTTTAGGGATGTGCATTCGTTTAATCGGTATGCTTATGCGAATAATAATCCGTATAAGTATACAGATCCCACAGGAATGGCTCCTTGTGAAGGTTCTAGTAGCAGATCTTGTATTCAGGCTGATCCAGTAAATGATAAAATAACCTCCAAGCCTGACGTTACTGCTAGCGATAAATTATCTAAGGTCGCTGTAGCTAACAAAAAGAAGTTTGCTGTTAAAAGGGGAACAAAAGAGAAGGCGGGTTTTATCAGAGGCGATAAGGCAACAGAAGCTTCGGATTTGGTTACTGGTACAACTTCCAAAACCTTCACTGCGGAATTTAAAGTGCCTTCTGACGCTGATGCGACTATTCATGGTCATCCAGATAGTGAAGCTAATATGGATTCTCCTGGTGATGCAGCACCAGCTCTTGAATTAGGCATTCCAAACTTCACCGTGAGCAAGGGAAGAGTTGGTGTTACAGAATTAGTTAACGGGAAAATTCAATTTAGAATGGTTAGAGGAAAAATGACCAGAAAAGATAGTCGGGCACTACAAAAAAATCTGAATAAACAGCAGGAAAACTATAAGTAATAATACCTATGACTTTTTATTAAGGAGTTGATTTTGAAAAATACTATTTTATTGACAATTTTGGCTATTGCATTTTCAAGTATGAATACGTTAGCTGAAAAGTCGGTTGATGAATTACTAGTAATTCTAGCATATCCAAAAGAAGCAAAAATTAGTGACAAGTCTTGTTCGTTTTTTCTTAAAAATAAAAATTCTGTTTGTATGGATGGTGTTGTAGAGCTTTTATATGAAGTAGGAGAAGTACTAACTGGAAATTATAGCGAGAAAGAAATTGATATAATAGACTTTGTTCATCATTCAGGTTTTCCAGGTTATTTGTCAGAATTTCCAGTCTATTTAGCCCTAATTAAAAAGGATGAGCATTATTTCCTTGGACAAGCTGCAAGATTAGAAAGTATAAACGAAATTGAGTGGGTCTGTGGGGACGATTTGAATCCACTAGTGCTTGATAACTCGGTCAAAGCCCCACCATATGTCAATGTTGGAATAGATGAATGTTTCAAGGGAGTGGAGTTTTTAGAACTAAAGAAATATTTCAAAGAATTTAAATAAAAACACGTAAGTCGGGTTAATCGTAGGTCGGAGTAGAGCTTGCGAAACCCGACAACTTAACTTTCAATTTTGTAATTTGTAATTTGTAATTTGTACGTTGATGCAACCACCGCGTCGGGTTTCCTGCGTCTTCCCGACCTACTCCAAAATTGGAAACTTGGTTGTTATGTGGATATACTGTTTTTGAATTAATCAATCAATGGAACTGAATGATGCAATATCGACGAGCAAGGACTGCGGGTGGAACTTTTTTCTTTACGGTTAATTTGGCTGAACGTAATCGAACACTCTTAACCGATCATATTGATGTATTACGTCAAGTGGTTAAACAAACGCAAATTAACCATCCTTTTATTATTGATGCCATGGTTATATTACCTGAACATCTTCATGCGATCTGGACTTTACCACCAAATGATCCTGACTTTTCTACTCGGTGGAGAATAATAAAATCGAATTTCTCTCGTGCACTGCCCAAGACTGAGCGGATCAATCCTGCAAGAAAAAAGAAATCCGAAAACACGTAAGTCGGGTTAATCGTAGGTCGGAGTAGAGCTTGCGAAACCCGACAACTTAACTTTCAATTTTGTAATTTGTAATTTGTAATTTGTACGTTGATGCAACCACCGCGTCGGGTTTCCTG
>Ga0316205_10001079_pt1 | contig 38102 bp, 41 predicted proteins | sample 3monthpyrite_MG_FD_204941 | JGI IMG/M metagenome (GOLD analysis project Ga0316205, IMG submission 204941) | Microbial mat bacterial communities from mineral coupon in-situ incubated in ocean water Damariscotta River, Maine, United States -... | ecosystem: Environmental > Aquatic > Marine >...
CGATTCCACAATAGTAGGGGTGCGTGTTATTGTAAAAGTTCATTGGGTTTTCTCCTTTTTGGTTTTGTCACCTTCCAGTTTAGCCAAAAAGCTAAGCTGGGGGAGAAGGCTCAATGAGTATCAAATGCGTTAACTCGGACATACCTCCGCAGTGTTTAATTTGTGCTTTTATAGTACAAATTAAACACCACTACGGCATGTAGGTTAACGCTAGCATTAGGCATGTAAATAATTAAGGAATAATTATGAGTACTGAAATATTGGTAACTATTTGGGTCTTCGTAACAGGAGCAATTATCACTTGGATATATAGGCGTAATAAACATCGCGTATATTTTTATGGCGGTTTCGCTCTAATACTTGTAGGTTTTGCCACTGTATATAATATCTACGGTTTCTTACCAGAAGTTATTAATAAGTACCAAGATTTAGCAGCCCAATTAATTATAATAGCAAGCGCAGTTTTAGGCGCAAATTTCATATCTTACTCTGTAACAATGAAAGAAAATGCCTAATAAGATGTTATTTTTTAGACTCAATTTACTCGCTGTATTGAGCATTTCATTATTTTCGTTTGAACGCGTTGAGGCTGCTTTTGTTTGTTATAACGAAAAATATTACCCGTCAGTATTCAAGCTCGTTGAGACTGAAAACGGTATTGAGGCTCATCTAGGTGGTGTATATGCCGATCTAACGCATAAGGTTGCGCCAATATTAAATTGGCATAAGAAAAAAGGTTGGAAGTACGTTGAAAAAAGAAAATGTTTCGCGTGTGGAACTAATAACCATGATAATGGCAAGTGCTCGATAGCGATACCAAAATGGCCAATTAAATCTACTGAACAGCCTTGCCAAACCGGAGAGGATTGTCGTGGAGGCATTTCGGTTATTACACTTGGTCAAATGGAACCAGGGATAATCATAAAAGAGAGAGCGTCCTCATGTGCTGTTGTGAACAATAAGGTGTGGTTTGGTATTAATTTTTATCGTGGTGAAGGGTATACCGGTTACGGGGGAATTGGACTCTATAACCAGAAAACCAAGCACGTTGATGTACGTCATATTCCAGAACTCAGAGATTACCCCATACATAAAGTAGTTTGGGATGGTAAGAATGTCTGGGCGGTTACTACTACAAACTACGAATGTATGGGTCATCCACCTGCTCTTGGACTAATCAAGTACGATTGGCATACCAAGTCACTTACAAGTTATAAAGGTAAAAACAAGGGACCATGTGGTTTTATTATGCATGATCTATTATGGGCTCAAGGATTTTTATGGGTGGCTACTGACGTTGGAATATCTCGTTTGAACTCAAAAGATGATAAGTGGACACATTATCTGCCAAATTGGAAACCTCCATACAATGTAAAAGAGGGGACTTGTGAATCTTTTTATCGTGATACCCTTAATTCATTACCAAAAGACGAGGCATGGTTCGATGAATCAAAATCGTATTACCAAATATTTTACGAGAGTCTTAAAATATTCCGCCCAGATTTTATAAACTATTATGAGTCACTATAATATTGATAAATATAAAGAACAACACTCTTTAATAATCGTTTCAATCAGGAAACGCTAAAAAACGTTTGCCTGTTAAGCAAACCGTCAACGTCTGCTTTAGGGTGAGAGTTCAACCCTGTCCATTGAGTAGGCTATTTACTGAGAGTTCGCATATTGTTATTTGAAGCCATCAATATACGGCACGGCTCTTATTGCGTACAACGTTTTACTTTTATTATTGACTGAATACAGGATTGAAAATCCAAGACGTAATTTCATTCTCATGGCTTCTTTTTTTGTAATGTTGTCACGAAATAAACTCGTTATATCTCGATCGTTCGTTTTCATTGAATATTTGTGTTCTGCATTAGGTGGCAGTGAAATAGTGCGTGATAAATTGTTGGTGATGATTGTATCGTTAGCATAAAAAGATATTTTATTAATATTGAGATAGGATTGGCTTATATTGGACAGTTTAAAGTCAATGTATAAATCAGAATGTTCACCTTTGCGAATTCTTTCAATTCGCGTACTTAAATGTTTATCACTTTTTGCAACAGGATTCTTGAATCCCGGGTCGAATTTTTTTCCATATAAAGTGAACTTAGGTTTTACATATTGTACTTTGTTGTTAAAAGCTATTTCATTTTCGATAGAAGCGGGTGACGATTTATATGTATCGTCATTTATACTTGTCTTGATCTTAATGATTGTCTTTTCTAGGCTACATTGTTGATCTAACGTGTAGTCTTTGGTGACGCTGAAAATATTCTTGCCTGTATAAAATCCAGTTTTATCTTTAACGATAGGTTTAACGATTACTTTTTTGTTTATATAGGTATTGAGTATTTTCTTTGTCTTGGTGCAGGCTTCTACATGGGTGTTTAATTTATCAAAGGTTCCTGCATCGTTCAGTGCTGTGTAAGCTGCTTGAACATCAAATTGTTTTGTTGAATCTGCTCCGAAGCTCATGACACTCTGAAGCATTCCCGTTCCAGTCCTTGAAACAAAACTTGACTCGCACAGTGAGGTGTAAAGAGTATTTCTATATCTACAGTTTAATTCTTTGCCAATGGGGGCGGGTAAAAAACCGCCTGAAAAAGAGCTTTTATTATAATAAAAATATGTAATTTGGCGAGTTTGAGTGTTGATTAAGAAAAGCTCACTTTGTACATCTTTGTATGCCTGAGTGATATAGCTTGGGTTATAGCTTTTTGCAATCAGCCGCCATTGGCCATTTATTTCTTTTAATAAAACAAAAATACCATTGTCTTGGCTTTTAAAAGAGGCGTTCCCGAATTGATACCCACCGGTATCTTTTGTGATGTCTTCGTATTGCGTTGTTGCACAAGCAGATAACAGTAAAAATAGTAATAAACACGCTACAGTCTTAAAATGCATTCCATCGTCCTCAAATCTTAATCTACGAATATTCGATATAATATATGCATTACTATATCAAATGAACACTATAGATTGTAGTCCTTTAGGCTTCGCGAGGGCTAGATGTACATTTCATCATCAGGAATGTACATCATGCCATCAAATATTGCCTTTGGCGCATCATTGAAAAGAGTGAGAATGTCTAAGGGGTTAACCCAAGAAGATTTTAGTGACACATCCAGTCGGACCTATATCAGTACGTTGGAAAGAGGCCTAAAAAGCCCAACACTGGAGAAAATTGATGCGATAGCCAGTACGCTTCAAATACATCCATTGTCATTACTCGTATTAGCCTATTTACCAAAAAATAAACCTAATCAAAAACTCGATAAGTTATTGGACGATGTGAATACCGAAATACTTAATTTACTGTCAGTGGATGACTAACCTGAAAATGTATCGTTCGGTTTTAATGTAACGTTCTATTGTGTATAAACTTGTCGGAACCTATTTTTTAATCGCCTACTTTAGCTTAATGCCATGAATGATAATTTGAAGGGTTACGAATAAATACACGGTTAAGCTTACGTAAAATAATATCTCTAACGCCTCAATGACTGTCATAAGCAAAATCACTTGTAACACCAAATGTACCCGAATTAACGCTCGGCCTTTTTGGCGCGTGGATGTTGTGATGTGAGAAGTATCTCTACTCGTTGGATAAAGGCATTAATTATTTCTTTCAAGACAGTCTCCAGGTATAAAAATAGTATTCACGATCAGCGTCTCACAAATTTGCAGTGGTGCAAGCATAACGATGAGGGTGCTATTTTGTGTGTCTATATATAAGGAGTAGGGTGTTGAATAAATGTCGACACCATGTGATGTTATTCTTGGTTTATTGCGCTATGACTTTTAAGCAGGATAAATAGTGGTTAAAGAGTGAAGAATATTGCTTAGAATAATTCTATTTACACATAGTTTTATACTGTATGAATACTAATAAAATATTGAAAATATATATTTTTAATAGTATAAAAAATATACAGCTATTAATTTGTACGATTATCCCTACACCACCACCTTTTATTATTTTGAATTAATGCACAATGCAATCTGTTAAGTTGTTGATTTAATGAATTTAGCTGCATTTTACAATCTTTTACATCGAATTCCTTTGAATGTCGTTCGTATTTTAACCTCTGTGATAACCTTATTATTGAGTTATTAAATAAAATAATAAATATTAATAACTCAACTAAGTTCCACTTCCTTAAGTTGACGGTTTATTGAGCTGTGTGGAATTTTTGCGCCTGTATAATTATATTTGTATCGATAGTTAATTTGAAATTTTGGAGCACGCACGTGAAAAGTTTAATGAATAATGGCTTTGGATTGATAGTTTACATGATTTTTATATTTGTATTGATGTGTATAAGTGTACACACAGTGAGTGCGGATTCTACTCAGGTTCAGTTATTTAGCTATGACTCATCCGGGAATCTGATTGAAAGAACATCACAAACACCATCGGTTCCAATTATAACTAACTATTATCCCAATGAGATCTCGGTTGATAGTATAACTCGTGTTTCAATTTTTGGCACAAATCTACAGGCAGCTCAAGTAGCGACATCATATCCAAATTTAATAATTTCAGTTATTAATAGTACACCGACACAAATTTTAATAGATATTACTACAAGTACTTTTACGATTCCGGGTACAGCCGGATTAATAATTACTACAAATTTAGGTATCGCGAGTGTGTCTATTCAAATCGTCGATGTAATTCTTGAGTAATGACTTAGGTTCAATTAGAGGTTTATATAATGTTAGGTAAATGTGTTTATTCATCAATTAAAGAAAATATTAATGTATCTCGAAATATCATTAATTCTTTAGTGATTTTAATTGCTTTCACATTCAGTGGTATTCTCTCAACCGTTGATGCTTCAACAAATCAGATAAAGAGACAGTCAATACCTGCTGTCAATCTTGCCCAATTCCCTATCTATTTTGAAGCTAATCAAGGTCAGGTTACCGAGGAAGTTAAATATATTGCACGTGGCCAAGGCCATACATTATGGTTAACGGATAAACAAATATTACTCTCTTTAACACCACAGAAAAAAGACCAAATATCATCCACATTAATACGTATGCGTTTATTAGGCGATAATCACAACGCTAAATGGGAAGGACGCGCACCACTAGAAGGAAAAGTACACTACTTAAAGGGACGAGATTCTGACGCATGGCTTACCCATGTTCCGACCTATGGTGAGATTGTACGGAAACAAATTTATGGTGGAATTGATTTAGTCTACCACGGCAGTCCTCAAAAGTTAGAGTATGATTTTGTTGTTGCACCCGGAAGTGATCCAAAACAAATCAGTATTGCTTTTGATGGCATAAGCAAGTTGCACTTAGATGAATTTGGAAACTTGTTAATGCAAACAAAAGATGGTGGACAACTTCGTCAGAACAAACCCATCATTTACCAAGATATTAAAAACAAGCGAGAAATTGTTAATGGGAAATACATTCTTAATAAAAATAATAATGTTAGTTTTCAAATCGCGCAATATGACAAGCGTTACCCACTCGTTATTGATCCTGTTTTAGATTACGCCACTTACTTAGGCGGTGATAATGATGATACTGGTACTGCACTCGCTGTTGATGAAACAGGGGCTGCTTATGTAACAGGCACTACCAACTCCATTAGTTTTCCAAGTGTAAATGCATTACAAGCTCCTCGTTTGGGGGATAAAGATACTTTTATTATTAAATTATCTCCAGATGGTAATTCACTTATATATGCAACGTATTTAGGCGGAAGTGGAGAAGAAGGCTATAAAGAAAGTGAGCGTGATGATGATGAGCGTGATGATGATGAGCGTGATGATGATGAGTATGATAGTGAAAGCACCAAAATCGAAGTGGATACAGGTCGTGCGATTAAAGTTGATAGTGAAGGGCAAGTTGTAATAGCGGGTAGTACAAACTCAAATGTAGACTTTCCTTTAGTTAATGCTATTCAAAATCAATACGGTGGTGGAAGTGAAGATGCTTATGTTGCAAAACTTTCTGCAGATGGTGGCGCACTATTGTTTAGTACTTATATTGGTGGCTCTAAGCAAGATAGTATATATGGACTTGCTTTAAATGCAGAAAATGAAATTGCAATAACCGGTATAACAGATTCATCTGACTTCCCTATAAAAAACGCTTACCAATCTCAGAAGTCATATTACAAAGATGCCTTTGTTACTAAATTAACAAGTAACGGAAGTTCTATTGTATTTTCAACCTATTTAGGCGGCAGCGGCAATGATCAAGCCAACGCCATTGCTTTTGATAAATCTAATAATGTTTATATTAGTGGGTGGACTAAATCGAAGTCTAGTTTCCCTATAACGAATAATGCTGCTCAGTCTAGTTTCGGTGGTTATGCAGACGCATTTGTTGTTAAGTTAAATACTGACGGACAATCAATTGGATATGCAACTTATTTAGGTGGAGAAAAAACCGATAGTGCAACGGCTATCGATATTGATTTAGAAGGTAATGCGATTGTAGCGGGCTGGACAAACTCCGATGATGACGACGATGATTTTCCTATAACCTCTGGCGTACTACAGAAAAATTATGCAGGTGGTTATGCGGATGGTTTTGTTGCAAAATTAAATGCAACAGGAGAAACATTTAGATTTGTTTCTTATTTAGGTGGTGGTTATCAGGATAGAGCTAGATCGATAACCCATAACGCGATGAATGAAATTGTGTTAAGTGGTTGGACTGGCTCTTCTAATTTTCCTATTAAAGATGCAATACAAGACAGCAAAGCGGGTTATATCGATGCTTTTGTAACGCGTATTAAATCAGATGGTAGCGAAATTCTAGAATCAACTTATCTAGGTGGAGAGTACAACGATCAAGCTTATGGACTTGCCTTGGATCCTGTTGGTAATTGGTATGTCACCGGAATAACAAAATCTACAAATTTCCCAACAGTGAATGCAGTACAACCCTCTTTCGGTGGCGGTAAGTATGATAGCTTTGTTGCAAAACTGGGTGATAATGTAGCGCCAGAGATAACTTCATTACCTATTATTCAAGCCACCTTTGGTTTGCCGTATAACTATCAAGTCCAAGCTAACGATTCGAATGGAGATATATTAACTTACGAATTTATCGAGTCCCCTACAGGAATGAACATCGATGAAAGTTCGGGCTACATCTCTTGGCAAGCATCGGGAATAGGTGGGTATGATGTTGAATTAAGAGTAAGTGATAATAAAGGAGCGGCAGCAAGTCAGAAATTTACAATACTTGTAGTGCCTGGTGACTTCGTAAACCCTGTTATTACTATTATAAGCCCTACAAATGTACTAGAAACAAATCAATCAGCACAAATTCTAACGGGTACAATTAACAAAACTGCGAGTCTAGTCATAAATGGGCAAGCCGTTGCTGTTGCAGCTGATAAGAGTTTTAGTTATCCAGTTACACTTATTGAAGGTATTAACACCTATTCTTTTGTTGCAACCGATACGTTTAATAATACAGGAACACAAACGTTAACGTTAACACTCGATACTACACCACCAGTTATTACAATATCGAAACCAACAAATAATAGTGTTACGAGTCAAGTAGCACAAACCCTTACAGGTACTCTTAGTGAATCTGCATCGTTAACGATTAATGATCAAACTGTGACAGTTGCCGCTGATAACAGCTTTACATATAGCGCAACGTTAACGGAAGGTGTTAATACTTTTAATATCGTCGCAACAGATACGGTCACTAATGCTACTAACGAAACCTTTACTGTTACGTTAGATACAAAAGCTCCTGTCATTACTGTAGCAAGTCCTGCTGATAATAGTATTACAAATAAAACAACCCAAGCAATATCAGGCTCACTTAATGAGACTGCAACGCTAACCATTAATGGTCAATCAGTAACGGTTGGGGCTGATAATAGTTTCAGTCATTCAGTTAGCTTGAACTTTGGCAGTAATCTTATTAGCTTTGTTGCAACGGATGAAGCTAATAATGCAACAACGAAAACGTTAACAGTCATCTCAGATTCAGTATTGCCTATTATTAGTGTTATTAGTCCAATTAATAATAGTATTACGAATAAAACGACTCAAAATATTGTTGGTGCATTAAATGAATCTGCTATTTTAACTATCAACGGACAATCAGTACCATTAGCGGCGGACTATAGTTTTAGTTATCCCATAACATTTGCAGCGGGTAATAACATTATTAATTTAGCTGCAATTGATTTGGCAGGAAATAATGTAACTCAAACTATTTCAGTTTTACTCGATAATATTCCTCCTTCAATTTCAGTAGCTAGCCCAGCTAATAACAGTGTAACGAATCAAACATCGCAGATGATTGTAGGTGCAGTCAGTGAACCTGCATTGTTAATCATTAATGGACAAGCAGTCACAGTTTCTGCTGATAATACATTTAGTTTTAACACTGTATTAGTTGAAGGTGCGAATACAATAGAAATAGTTGCTACTGACACTGTAGGTAATGTTGCGGCATCAACAATTAACTTAACATTAAATACGTCGGTGCCGGTAAGTAAACAAGCAGGTGTTATAACGGGTTCAGTCTATGACGTGACAACAAAATTACCTGTTGCAGGGGTTAATGTTTATTTTAGAAATAATCCCGATACTACAATAACTGATGCGAATGGTGATTTTCAGATAATGAGTACGGGTACTGGTAAGAGAATCATGTTCTTTTCTAAGCCTGGTTATGTAGATGCTCGTCGTGATACATATAATCGTGCTGATGGTACGAATTCTGTAGGGAATGTATCTCTTCAATTAGAAGATGTAAAAACAGCAATTATTCAAGCCAGCGTAGGCGGTAGCTTTACAGATTCAACGGGCAATGTTGAAGTCATTATACCTCCAGGCGCACTACCTAATGACGTGACTCTTCAAGCGACATATTTACCGACAAGAGAATCCATGCCCGTTGATATGCCTGAAAACATGATATTTCTAGGTGCTGTACAAATGGGGCCTGAACATATTGAGTTTCAAAGTCCGGTTACACTGAGATTAAAAAATGATACGTTAAATTTACCACCTGGAGAACAGGTACCGTTTTCATTTGTTGCACATGATTTAGAAGAACCTAATGAACAATTCTACGATCCAGGTACGGCCACAGTTTCTGCAGATGGCCAATTTATTGAATTTCAAGTAACACATTTTTCTTGTGCAACTCTTGGTTTTACTGGGCCTGCAACAACTCTACTTGATTTTTCTGGTTCTATTGGTGACGATGGAACACCAAAAGATGATAAAGATGAATGTAAAAAGAAAGTTGCCTCATCTGTCAGTAACTGTCAAGGGAGTTTAAGTTTAGAACGCGAGCTTTTACCGGTACAAGCCTTTGGTGAAAATGATGCACCTAAACTCGTATACAACAGTCGAACGGCTAACCCTAAACCGTATATTTCCGCTAATTTTCGTGTCGGTTATTCGTCAGGAAATATTCCGAAAAGTTCACGTGCACGTTTATATATTGAAGGACAGCAGATAGATGCATTCCTTGCTTCAACTACGGATACCGTACCGTATCATTATCAATGGGATACTTTAAATGCTCTAGGCGTGAAAGTTGGAACAGGTAGTTATCCATACCGTCTTGAGACAACCCAGATTTACGATAGTTATAATAATTTAATACTTGGCGAAAACTATGCTAGTAGTTACACCGCAAATATTAAAGGCCGCGTTATTGTCAATGATCAATCGACGAGTCCGATTGGTGCTGGTTGGAATTTAGAAGAACTTGAACGAATTTATCGAAATGCAGACGGCTCGTTATTATTAACTCATGGATCAGGTAGATCAACAATCTTAAATTCAAATGAGTTAAGTCTTAGTGCTCCAGAAATCTTGGGGTTTGGCTTTGGAGATTCTCGGAGTATTTCTCTCGCAGCTGATGGTGGGTATTATGTTTCAAGTTATAGTTCAGGGAAAATTTTTCATATAGATCTAAATAATGTAGCGACTGAAGTTGCTTCAAATATTCCATTAGTGAAAGGGATTGCGTTAGGTAATAATAATATCTTATACGCTGTAACACAGAGTGGTGCTGTGTATCAAATTCCACTAAGCGGAACCCCCTCATTATTAGCACAACTTTCACCCGTCGACCATTTTGATGATATGGCTGTTGGACCTGATGGCAACATCTATGTACTTGATGGTGGTTTTGGGAACATACATCGTGTTACACCAAGCGGACAAATTTCTTATTTTTATAATGGTCTTACTGGTGTGAACCCACGTCTTTTGACAAACGCTATGAGTATGGTCTTTGATAATGAAGGAAATCTCTATGTAAGCAGTAACTATAATTTGTTTACCCAAAATCAACCTAATTGTGGTGTCTCATTTATTTCCAAGTTTGATGCATTAGGTAACCATAGTTACTATAAAACAGGACTAACAACACCTCGTGGAATAACAATGGATTCACAAAATAATTTGTATTTTGTGGATACAGTTTGTGGTAATAGCTCAAATTATTTTATAGGTGTTATTAAGGCTGATGGTTCTGATGCTGTAGTGAAAGAAAATCTTTTTGGTAGTACTGGGAGTTTTGGACTTTCGCATGATTTAGTAATTAATAATAATCAGTTGGCTTTAGTGACTCCATCTGGCCAAGTATTCGGTTTTGATATTGATTACGTCAATGGTGACAGTTTTAATTTTACTACCTTTAGCAATAAAGATAGTTCAAATTATAGTGTTTTACTCCAAGATGCTCAATCTAACCTTACGCGAGTCGATCCACAGGGAACAAAATATACATATAACGCGGATGGTCTGCATACCCGAACAGAATTAAGTAATGGTCGGTATTGGCAATATGCATATGACAATCAACAGCGACTTATCGCACGCACTAATGCTGCAAATCAACGTTGGACATTTCAATATACCGGTAACGGTTTAAGTAGTATTACAGATCCGGCTGGGCGGGCAATCTTATATACCGTAGATAATGCAGGTGATTTAGTTCAAATTGACGAACCTGAAGGGGTAAGCATACAGTATATATATGATGCCTCTCATCGGGTAACCTCAAAAACAAACGGTCGAGGTAATACTTCTCAATATACTTTTGGCTCAATGAACAATGTGACGGATGTTACACAAGCAAATGGTGGACAGTATCAATTCGACCATGCTAAAGCTAGAATTGCTGCAATAGTAGCATCTCCTAGCACTCTGGATAATCCCGTTACAATTAATGTGCAAACAACACAAGAAAATATTATTACTGATGCGCGAGGTATTACAAAGAAAAATGTTACTAACAAATATGGGAATATCGAAAAAAATACTGATGGGGTTAATAGAGTATCACTCTACCAACATAATCGAAAAGATGAGTTAGAGAAAACAACACGTGCTAATAGTTCGATAATCTTGCGCACTTATGATGAGAAAGGTAATGTATTGACTCGTACTGAACAATTTAATGGTGCGACTAGGACTTATACTTACGATGCATTAAGTCGTATTACATCAATCACTAATCCAAATAATCACACAACAACCATCACGCGTGATACTAATGGTAATCCAACACAAGTTATTAACCATTTAGGTCATACTACAAATTTACAATATAATAGTTTTGGTAGAGTAACACGCATTGATGAACCCAATGGTTCGATTACTACCTTCTTATATAATGCGTTAGGCTTAGTGACGGATAAAACTGAAATACCCCCTGTAGGTAATTCTCGTACTAGTCGTTATAGCTATGATGCATCAGGATTAGTCACACAAGCCATCACTCCAGATAATATTACCTTGACTATCACCTATGATGCACGTGGCAGACGCAGCCAAGTGAGTGATAATGTAGGACAATCCATTCGTTTTACTTACGATGAACAAGGCAACGTAATCCAAACGAATATAAATAATTCGGATGGTTCACTTGCACAACGTATCTCAAGTATTTTTGATAGCCGAGATAGATTAATAACAGAACAGCAGCCTCATATTGGAACTGTTGATTCTATTACCCAAAGCCAGCTAGATTATAACGACAATTTGATCGGCTTAACTGATCCAAAAGGAAATAATGAGGCACGAATTTACGATAATGCCGATCGCCTTATCCAGCACACACATCGTTTAAATGGTGTAACCACTTATTCATATGATACCAACAACCGTATTATACGGGTTGTCGCACCTAATGGCGCTATTACAAATTACACGTATGATTTATTAGGACGTCGATTAACTGAATATAGTGCAGATAGAGGCAATAGCGCGTACACATATGATCTTGCGAATAACTTACTCACTAAAACAGATGGCCGTGGTATCACAACAACCTATACCTATGATGTATTAGAACGTCCTATTACAAAATCATTACCGAATAGTATTGAAAACGTAACCTATACTTATGATAACTGTGCTTTTGGTATAGGACGTTTATGTTATCAAACAGATGAAAGTGGTAGCTATACTTACTCTTATGATGCGTTTGGAAATTTAGTACAAGTGAATCATACTGAATTAGGCGTGAATTACTTCACCAGTTACGCATATGACGATGGTAACAACCTAATCGGTATGACATTACCAAGTGGACGACAAATTAATTATCTACGTGATGGTGTAAGACGTATAATGGCAACCTATGCAATCGTTAATAGTAACCAAACGACTATCGTTGCTAATAATCAATACCGCGTTGATGGGAAAATAGTACAATCTACTTATGGAAATGGTTTAAGTGATACTCGCAATTATGATTTACAGGGTCGTTTATTGAGTCAAAGCTTAGGTGGTGTTGATAATCGTACTTATACGTATGATAAAAATAGTAATTTAGTCACTCGAAATAGTACACCACAAAACAGTGTCTATGCGTATGATGCGTTAGATCGCATAGTAAGTGATAGCATTAATGCAACTACGCCTATCATCTATACCTATGATTTAAATGGTAACCGAGTTAAAAAAGAACAATCTGGATTTCAAACAGAAGACTACTTTTATAATCAAAGCAGTAATGAATTAACAGGACGGCAAACATTGCAAGTAGGCAATACACCCTTACCGAATTTGCCCGATAACCAGTTCACATATAATGATGTAAATAGAATGTTCCAGCTATACCAAGCCGGCCAACTAAAAGCCACCTACACCTACAATGCACAAGGTCAGCGAACGCGTAAAACAATAGAGCTAGTTGGCGGTGGACAAAGCATTATAGTTTATCATTATGATTTAAATGGCCAGCTTATTAGTGAAACCACTGAGTCAGGTGTCTTAATTCGTGATTATGTGTGGCAAGACAGCATGCCTGTTGCGCAAATTGATAATGTAAACAGCTCAGAAACGCTTAGTTTTTTACATACAGATCATCTTTATACGCCACGTTTGGCTACGAATACATCGGGTGGTGTTCGTTGGCGCTGGGATGGTGAAGCGTTTGGTTCTACTCTTGCAAATGAAATTGATGGGGTGATAGTTAATTTACGGTTCCCGGGACAATATTATGATGCAGAGTCAGGATTACACTATAATTACTTTAGATATTATGATCCTAGTACAGGGCGGTATACTCGAAGTGATCCTATTGGTTTATTTGGAGGATTAAATACCTATGGGTACGTTGGGGGTAATCCTCTGTATTGGATTGATCAAAACGGGCTTAATCTTCGCCGTATATGGACCGGACGCTATGGCGCATATCGTTTTGCAAAAGAACCTGGTGAAGCTTTCAAAGATTTGAGTAGGTATTTATTTCCACCAATACCTAAACCAATGATGAGTGAGTCTGAAAATGAAAGTGATGTTCCTTTTGCTCCAGATGATGATAAAGATGGTGAAGGGGATAAAAATTGTCCTACTGAAAAAGGTAAAAGAGCTAAACAAGGAGATAGTGCATCTGATCAATTCGAAGGAATTGAGAAAGAACAAAATCGTAGACGTAAGCAAGGTGATAATACAAGTATTGAGAGTATAGAAAAATCTAAGCAAAGGGATAAGAACGCCCTAAAACCTTGGAATGTTGATTATTAAATGAGTATTTAAATGGAATATAAAATAGAGTTAAGTGAGGGTGAAAAGCTTGAAATGGATAGTGCTTCTAGGTTATATAAATTAGGTAACCTAGAAGAGGCATTACCCATTTTAGAAAAACTAAGTCTATCACACTCGACCTCTCCCATGCTTGTAGCTACATTAGCAAACTTGCATTGGGATTTAAAGAATATTGATAAGGCTATTGAGTTGTTTAACACAGCTGTAAAATTAGGTCCTAAGTCTGAAAAAATTTCTCGAGGACTCTTTCATATACTGTGGGAAAAAAGTGATGAGATAAATGCTGTTGCCGAGATCCAGAGATTTATTGATACTGGATGCGCATCAGCGGAATACATAAATATGGCTTCAGAAATTAATTTAAAAAAAGGTTTAAATATAAAAATTCCATAATTATGAAATTAATTAAAAGAGAGGGACGCTGACAGATTAAGGCATGAATTTTGTGTCTTTCTTTTTCCTTCTAAGCCGAAAAAGTGACAGACTTATTTATGTAGTATCGATTCAACCTGCATCAAAGATTTTTTTATCACTCACTGCTTAATTGAGTTGTAAAAGCTTGATTTACAAACCAAATTACGATCCCAAATAGCCTCGTTCAGTTTATAATTACTTCCGAGACTATGATCCTTCTACGGGGCGGTATGTGCAGTCTGACCCGATTGGGCTTGATGGTGGGTTGAATACCTATGGGTATGCGATGCAAGCTCCTACCATCAATATTGATCCGTTAGGACTATGGTCCTTTAGCCTTGAGGGGTTCTTTAACTGGGGTGGCGGTATTACGATTGGTGAAAATCCTGATGGGACTTCGTTTGTCAATGTTAAGGTTGGAAGAGGTATTGGTGGGGGAATTGGTTATGACCCTAATGGTACTTCTCCAGATTATGATCCATGTAATAAAGGACAGTCTACAAGTTATGGCGGAGCTTTTGGTGGCGTTGGTGTTGGATATGGGTTTGGAGAACTAAATTTTGATTTGAATGGTGGCTATAGTACAAGGAATGATTCATTTTATGGCAATGTGGATGTACCTAATCCGACTTTTTCAGATGGAAGATGGGAGTTACGTTGGTCTGCTTCAGCTGGTGTTGAATTTGGCGTAACATCAAGATAATTATGGGAAAGTTAAATTGAGAAATAAATTAAAAATTGGTTTTATTATCGCAATATGCGTTTCTGTTATTGGCGGAGCATTGTATATTCATGCTAGAACTTCAGATGCGTATTCAACTGCAGTAATCTTTCTAAAAAATGATAAAAATCTAGAAAATAAACTTGGAAAAATTAATGATTATTCATTAGATTCTTTCGGATATCGTTATTCTAATGGTATCAGGGTTTATTATAGGTTTGATGTGGAAGGATTAATGAAGGAAAGTACAGTTACGATCTGGTTGTCAAAGAACGATGGTAAATGGGAAGTATTCAATTAAACTCTAAACTGCATAAATAAAATAGGTCGGTGACAAATGATAATCATTTGTATCGAAAAACGCATTAGGGAATTATTCTCACTCTTAATTTATAAGGACGTAAACATTTAATAACTGTACACAACTACGATCCCAAGTAGCTTCGTTCAGTTTATAATTACTTTAGGGATTATGATCCTTCTACTGGTCGATATGTACAGTCTGATCCGATTGGATTAGATGGTGGATTGAATACGTATAGCTATGTTCTTAACAATCCTCTCTATTGGGTAGATCCTACAGGTGAGATTGGATTAGCAGGAGGTGTTACAGGAGCTGTTCTTATTGCTTATGGTGTAAATTGGTGGTATTGGAATGTAGAAAATCCTGAACCTTTCCCAAATCCTAATCCTTTACCTCCACCAGATTTTGGTGATAATGGTCAATCATGCGGGGGAAATTGGAAACCACAAGGTTCAGATCCTTGGGGTAATGGTCTTCCATGGCCAGATCCAAAGATGGGGCGATCAAGACCTATTCCTGGTGGTCCTTTTCAAGACCCAGGTTCGACTAACAGACCTGAGCGACGACCCCCAAGTACAAGAATGCCGAGGAAGTAATAGTATGATTAGAAAAAGAACAACAATGTTAAAATATTTTGGTTACATCTGGTGTGCAATAGCTTTGTTTGTCTTAGCGATATCAAATTACGCATACATTTTTAAAGATGGAACAATACTTGGGTTTCCAGTTTTTAATGTGAAAGATAATATTGCTGTGGCATTTTTATTGTTTCCAGGAGTAATCATATTATTACTATATATAGTTATAGATAAATATTTGATTAAAAGTGATTGAAACTATAGTAATAGTGCTTGCTTCGTTAATGCTCTATTTAAGTATAGTTGCATCAATTCATCTATCAAAAAGTGATGCGTTTTCAGCTCCACAGAAATTTTATCAATATGTATTAATTTGGATGATACCTATAATCGGTTCGGTAATAGTGCTGAGTGTTTTAATGGAAGAGCTGAGTCCAGTAATGGAAAGAAAAAATCAACCATCATTTCTGTTTAAGTTAGTAGCCCTTAGTTTGTTTTTTGAAACAACAAATAGTAAAAGTAACAATGATTTAAGCGAGGATGATGGAGGTTTTGACTCAGGAGGTTATGATAGTGGCGGTGACGGAGGTGGTGATGGTTAGTCCAGTTACTATAGTGGTTTATTTTGTATTTAAATTACATTAGATATATTTTCTAACTTATAGCCTAATTTATAAACCAAACTACGATTCCAAGTAGCCTCGTTCAGTTTATAACAAGTATTGTCTGTATTAGAAGTATTTAAATATGAAGTCACATAGTGTGACTTCATAAAGACTGTATACGTTCATGATATGAAGGTGAAACTATCACTGAGACATTGGTATTATTGCGTGTTACATATATTACCGTATCAGGCTGTTTGCCGATTACTTTAATCCATTTATTTAGCTCACGTTTAAGTCGGCTCATAGGAATAGATAATGGCGACTGCACTCCCATTTAAATTTCCTCATGCATTTTTAAGCACTCATCTGTCTGGTTGGTATTAATTCTATTTTGTATTCAGAAACTTGAATATCATAGGTATCTCCAATTTTTATACCCTGCTTGTTAAGGAAGGCCATGGACATCGTAATAAGTATGTCGCCATCGTTATTGAAGTGACAATTAATGTCTTTGTTGTTACTAGGTGAATTCATTCCTTATCCTTTTTACAAGTTATTAGATAATAATTGAAGCATGACATTTCCGGTCTAATTCCGTGGTGTGAGAGGCTTCATTAATATTATAGGCTTAATGGATGACGGATCAATGATAAATATTAGGTCGATATTTTCTTGTCACACGTAGTCCTGTGTAGTCACATTTTTTAAATTAATTTATTTAAACTATAATGAATACATATGAATGACATAGAAAAAAGACTAATGATATTAGCGACAGCCTTGATGGAAGGCAATGAACAATACGCTAAGCATTGGCTAAACAGTCCAGCTAAAAGTTTAGGTGGTGTGACTCCAATCGAGCATGCCAAGACTGAGGAAGGTGAGCGGGATGTTGAACAACTTATTGGGCGTATCGAGCACGGTATCTTTAGTTAATAAGCTCTATTTATGTGCGATGCCTTTTGCGATTTTGACAATATTAAGTTCGCCGTAATTGGACTGAACGTTCTCGGTAAGCTGTAAAGTAAAATCAACGTATTGATTCCACTTCTTTTCCTGCATCCAGGTACCATCAAGAAGATTAGACGTTTTGTCATAAAGTTTGAACAATAAAACTTCTTTGTCTTTTGACCAAATATTTTCTCTTTCTTCAGTAAAGCTATTAAAGGTCATTTCATTTACATAGTGTGTAACTGCGTCTGACGTTCCATCGGGTAAGTGCGTTACTTTGGTGTCTTCTATGATGTCGTGAAATAGCAGAGCTTGATAGCCGTCATAACGTAATGATTCTGGTAATGTGGTCTCGGTGAGTATGGTCATCGCACACCATGTTGGGTGTACGATATAGGGTGTCTTATTATCCCAAAATCGTACGGTGTCCTTTTCTGTCTTTGGCTGGTGAATATGAGCATTCACCATAAATTGAATACTGTTCAATATTTCATCGGCAAGTGTTTCTGTCGTTTTATTCTCCACGGTATACCTCGATGTCACGAATTACATAAACGCGTTAAATGATTCACTAGCATATGCAATCCAGTGAAATGATGTTCCTGTACTACGTCTAATGGTGTTTGGTTATTCAGCGCTTTATTCATCGCGCTCATCCATCCATAAGCATGCACTGGGTTTTCAGGGAAGATGACACGTAACATCGAATGGATACTAAAAAGCATACCGGCGCGGTCAAGCATATCGATATTATTCGATATGGCTTGTTCACCTGTATGGTAATAGTTGAGATATTTATACTCATTTTCATTTAGCCCCAGAAGAAGAAGTTTTTCATTTGGGGTTAACCTCCAAAGCTCAAATAACCGCATCAGCATCTTCGTCGCAGCAACACGGCCTCGCTTACTTTTAGTTATCTTTGTGTGACTATCGAACACTGCAAGTAACCTACATTAATCATGTGAAGAAAGTATAGCAAAAGAAATATTTTAAAGACTAATTTAGATCTTTAGATACAACTAGAACAACAATAATGCCATCGCTTATTTTAATTATATCCCAGCGAATTTATAGATTTTGGCAATGTTTATTATCAATGGCTATACCAAGACTTTACAATTTTTATTGCTTCTTCCGGTGTCATTTTCCCATTCGACATAAGAGTGGCAAGTGTAATAGCTCTTTCACTAGGTTTTACTCCATCCAGAGTAATACAGGCAACTGTCTGTGCGACATGCTCTGCATTATCTATGCTGCCAAGACGATTATTTTTGATGTTTGAATTTTTAGTCATTTTGAAGTTATTTTACATGAAATTGGATTAGTAATTATAAGAAATTTATTAATGAATGAGTATAAATTGGAGATATGAATAGCAGTTATTTGTCTAGATGGATTTCTTTGAATCAGAATATTTGTGGCAATTCTTAGAATGCTGGCAAGGTTTTATTAGTATAACTGACAAAGTTTAAATGGAGACATGGCAAAAATAGGTCGGAATACGCACTTGCGTATTCCATTAAATTTTGCCAGTCATTTTAAATAGAGTTATCCACTGATTCTGAAAAAGCGTTGCCAGTATTATAAGCTTTGCCATTATTAGTGTTTAAACGCATCGTCAACCAGGAACCATTCTTTTTTATTTATATTTCTAAATTCATTTTTAGGAGGTAGTAGTACTCCCTTTGATATGGCGAGTTTTTCTTCTTCTCTGATTTCTTCTTCGAGTCCAGAAATATCAAGTATTTTGTAATGTTTTCCTGACTCCAGAAACCAAATTGGTTCAATATAAAACTGAAGCAATACAGGCCATCTAATGTAAAGCTGAGGGGTGTTACAGATCACTCGTGCAAATATTTTTCTTGTTTGTAGTACGCAGTGGTAATGAATGGACTCATCATTTCTTATGTGTGCTTCACGAGACAGAGCGGTCAACATTATTAATGCATCGAAATTTTCATACTGAGCGATACTTTCAATGTCCTCAGAAGTTAAGTGTTTTCGCTGAAAGATGAAGTCCCATTCTATATTGCCTGTTGGATTATCCCAGAGGTATGTATGTAGTTTTTTATCAACACACAGCAAGGCATTGTTAATCTCATCAAAAGTAGGCTTCAGTATATAAAGTAATCTCCAGAAGGGATGGTTTTTCCATATAGCAAGAGTGTTTTTAGAATTTTCATTCTTCTTCAGTTTGTCATGTATTTCTTTACATTTTTTATTGTAAGGAAGTCTACCGTTGTACATGTGCCTGTATGTACCGGTGTATGAAGGATGTTCTCTTTTGTCGATAATATTTTCGAGTTCAGTTCTATTCCAAATTCCATCAAGTGATACGGAAATATCGGCAACGATGCTCGATCCGATGATTTCTCGAATATAAAAATCTCGAAAATGTGAGCCTTTTCTATAGGTAGACATGAAATCAGTCACTTATGTCATGAGTGGTCATGCTAAAGAGTTTAGCCCGACTTTTTAATTATGCCATGTTTAGGCTAGGATTTTTATTACCATGAAAAATCAAAATGATGCTGTAATTAATGAGTACGAGATTTGCCTAATTAAGGCGTATGGCGTGATCATTGGTGGAAAAGACTTATGGCATATCCTTGGGTTTAAAAACGGTGATGCCTTTCGTAAGGCGGTCCAAAGAAAATCTTTGCCTATACCAACATTTATTCCTAATGGTCGCCGTTCTAGAGTTGCAAGATCTCGTGATATAGCTAAATGGCTATCATCGATTAATGCTGAGGTGAATACATATATTCCGGCTAAATCTAAGAATTCAAACGAAAAAGGAGAATGAATATGACTTAGCGTGACAAAAAGTAATAATTAAATACACAAAGGCCATAAACGACAAAACCCAAGAGGTTGCACTCTTAGGTTTTGACAATTGGTTGTCGAAAGCTCTCCCGACACCATTGAGTATTGTTTCCTACCTTCGTTTTGTCAAGTGAAACAGAAGATTTCCTTCTGTTTATATGGATCGTTTTGCCTTGTGATTATTGTTAAATAAAGGACTGAGATCAGTCTTGACTTTATTTATGAAAATTAGGAGTTAGATATGCACAAGCAAAGAGAAGCTCTTCGGTATGCAAAAACAACAACGATGTCTAATCGTATGATTGGGAAATTAGTTGGTGTTTCTCGTACAACGGTTGCTAATTATAGAAACAGAATAGATAAGTTGAATTTAAACTGGCCTGACATTGAAAAATTGAATGATAAAGAAATTGAACGACTAGTAAAAGGGTCACGGAAACTAACACAATCTAAACGTGAACCTGATCTAATTTACACGCACAACGAAATGCAAAAGCCACATGTTACTGCTCAACTTCTGTGGGAAGAATATTCCATCAGTGATCCAAAAAGTGCGTATAGCTATTCATCCTTTACACACAAATATAATACATACGTTAAAAAACTGGATTTATCGATGCGCCAACCACATCGTGCAGGTGAAAGCATTTTTGTGGATTATGCCGGTAAAACAATTCCCTATACAGATCCTGAAACAGGAGATGAGCGAACAGCACAGATATTTATTGGTGTAATGGGCGCATCTAAATATACTTTTGCTTATGCATCACGGTCTCAAAAAGTTCATGATTGGATTGATGCACATAATAAAATGTATTGGTTTTTTGGTGGTGTCACACAGAATCTAGTTTCGGATTGCTTGAAGTCAGCTGTCATTAGTTCAAATCCGGAAATCATTCTTAATCGGTCATATCTAGAACAAGCTAAACATTACAATACGATCGTATTACCTGCCAGACCTAGACGACCAAAGGATAAGTCGGATGCAGAAATAGGCGTTTTGATATTTACTCGTTGGATTACTGCAAAGCTAAGAAATCATAAGTTCTTCAGTATTGATGAAATAAATACAATCATTTCAGAGCTTCTAAAAGAACTAAATGAGAGGCCATTTAAAAAGTTACCAGGTTGTCGTCGTAGTCGTTTTGAAGAACTAGATCAGCCAATGCTACGACCATTACCAGGACTACCATTTGAGTATGCAACATGGATAGCGGTCAGAAAAGTTACAAAAGATTATCACTTACCAGTAGATAGTCATTCTTACTCTGTGCCGCATGAACTGGTTGGTCAAAAGGTTGAGACACGTATAACAAAAAACGTTGTGGAATTCTTTAGCTTGGGTAAGCGCATTGCTAATCATCCTCGAAGTTATGTTGAAGGCGGATATTCAACGTCACCTCAACATCAATCTAAAGAACATCGTGCATACGCAAATCTAACACCTGAAAATCTAATTGAATGGGCAAAGAAGATTGGTCCATCAAGTTTAGATGCAGTGCAATATCAGCTAACAAGTAGGCCTCATGCTGTATTAGGTTTAAAACCCTGTGCAACGTTACAAAAATTAGTAAAGGAATACGGCGAAAATAAATTTGAAGCAGCTTGTGAAAGAGCGAAAACAATCGGTTCTCTATCAGTGACAAGCATTAAGTCGATTCTGAAGCGACGTCTTGTCGACCTTGCAGATGACCAAATGCCCATACAAATAAATTTACCACTTCATCAAAATGTACGTGGTTCGGATTATTACACTAATAGGAGCCCATTATAATGACACTTTCATATCAAACTATTGAGAAATTACATGCTTTACGTTTAAAACCAATGGCTGTTGCCTTTGATGAGCAACGATCTAATCCGAGCATGGATAAGCATTCATTCGACGAACGATTTGGATTTATTGTTGATTATGAAACCGAAGAAAGAAAACACAATAAACAGAAACGTTTATTGAGACAGGCAAAATTTAAAGTTGATGCGTGTCCTGAAGATATTAACTATAGTGCATCGCGTGGTTTAAACAGAGATGTTATGACAAATCTTTTTACTTGTGATTTTATACGTAAGAAATTAAATGTCATTATTACTGGCCCAACAGGTGTAGGAAAAACATGGACAAGTTGTGCTCTTGGTCAAGCAGCTGTTCGTAACGACTTTTCAGTATTATGTATACGTTTGACTCGACTGTTTGAAGCATTCCAAATTGCGCAAGGTGATGGAACATTACATCGCTATCGCGCTAAATTGGCGAGAATTGATCTATTAATTATTGACGATTGGGCACTAGCGCCAATAACAACTATAGGAAGACATGAGCTTCTAGAGTTGATTGATGAAAGAATGAACTCTGGTTCAATTATCATTACCTCTCAGCTTCCCGTCGATCAATGGCATGACTATTTGGGTGAAGCGACTATAGCTGATGCAATACTAGATCGTGTAGTCCAACGCGCACATCGAATTGAGTTGCATGGTGATTCATTACGGAAAATGGATAATCCCCAACTTGCCTCTAAGGAGGTTTTATAAGTCATGAATGATAATGAAGCAATGAACCAGATTATAGATTATTACCATAACACTTTAAAGAATACACCAAAGAACCTTGGAGCATTACATAAAATGGGAATTGATAAAAGTGAAGCGATTGATCAATTCAAACTTGGATTTAGTGATCGAACTTTAGGAAATATATTGCCTGAAAAGAATCGTAAAGATGGCGCCGTAATCCGTGGTCAGTTACAACAACTAGGCATATTAAAACCGACGGGGCATGAAGTCTTTAGAGGTAGTCTTGTCGTACCTGTTATTGAAAATGGCATCGTGAAACAGGTGTATGGCCATAAGGTTGCAAAGAAACTACGACCTGGAACACCGATTGATATCGAGCTACATGATTCACTGTCAACTTTATTTAATATCAAAGCCGTGCAGACGTGTGAAGAAGTTATTTTGTGTTCTTCCATTATTGATGTTCTAACGTTTTGGTGTGCAGGTTATAAAAATGTTACCTGCAGCGATGGTGTTGATTGTCTACCTAAAAATATCGTTGAGGTATTAAAAGACTCGCCTGTTAAACGCATATTGATTGCCTATGCTGGTACAAAAGAGAGCGATAAATCTGCTTTTAAATTGTCTGAACAACTCATTGCGCTTGATATTGAATGCTACCGCATTGAATTCAGTAAAAATAACGATGCCAATACGTATGCACTCAATCATTTACCTGCAAGTGACTCACTTGGTGAGGCCATTCGAAAAGCTGTATGGATTGGGAAAGAAAAGCCTGTTAAGAATTTTATAGATGAGAATAACTCTGGTTTTAACGATGAGTCTGATTCGGCTGCGGTATTAGTTGAAACTGTTGATATACCCCTAGAAAATAGTAAGGTTGATTCAGTAGGGGCTGAACAGGAAATCCCTATACCTGCAACCGTCCTACCAACACCTGCTGTTGAAGTTGATGCGCAGATAAATGGACATGAAGTTATTATGTGTTTTCAGAATCGTCGTTATCGTATTCGTGGTCTCGAAAACAACACGGTAAGTAATAACCTTAAAGTTAATATTCTTGTTAATAGAGAAGAGGCCTTACATGTCGATACGTTTGATTTATACAGTGCACGTCATCGAGACAACTTTTGTAAACAATCTTCACTTGAGCTAGGTATTGGTGAAGATGCGCTTAAAAAAGACCTAAGTCAGGTTTTGTTAAAGCTTGAACTATTACAGGATAAGAATCTTAGTCAATTACTGACACCCAAGTTAGAAGATATAGAAATGAGTAAATTAGAACGTGCTGAAGCCATGCATTTTCTAACCTCACCGAACTTGGTGCATCGCATTCTGGATGATTTTGAACGTTGCGGCATTGTCGGTGAAAAAACCAATAACTTGGTTGCTTACTTTGCCTGTATCTCCAGGTTACTGTCTAACCCTATTGCGGTGATGATACAAAGTAGCAGTGCTGCTGGTAAGAGTGCTTTGATGGATGTGGCTTTATCCTTCGTACCTGTTGAACAGTGTGTGCAGTACTCTGCAATTACGGGTCAGTCTCTTTTTTACATGGGAGAGATTAATGTTAAGCATAAAGTCTTTAGTGTCAGTGAAGAAGGAGGCGTGAGTACAGCAGCCTATGCTTTAAAGTTATTAATCACTGAAGGTAAATTGACCATTGCATCGACTGGTAAAGATCCTGATTCGGGTCGACATGTTACTCGAGAGTATAAAGTCGAAGGGCCTGTCATGCTCTTTAGTACCACGACGGCCATTGATATAGATGAAGAATTACTCAATCGATGTTTTGTATTAACAGTAGATGAAGATAGAGAGCAAACACACGCCATTCATGACTTACAGCGTTTTGCAGAAACCCTAGAAGGCTTGAAAGTGAGTCAGGTTAAGGAAGATGTCATACGGATCCAACAGAACGCACAAAGTCTTCTTAAACCACTTAAAGTTGTAAATCCTTACGCTAAACAGCTTACCTTCTTAGATGATAAGACACGTACACGTCGAGATCATAAAAAATATCTGACGCTTATAAATAGTATTACCTTACTGCATCAATATCAGCGTGAAGTGAAAAAGGTATATTGCAATGGAAAATCTATTTCGTATATTGAAGTGACCTTAGAAGATATCGATTTAGCTAATCAGTTATCCCATAAAGTCCTTGGTAGCTCATTGGATGAGTTGCCACCACAAACACGCCGTCTTTTGATGTTGATTGATAAGATGGTGACAACACACTGTGATGAGAACAATACCCCACACAGTGACTACCATTTCAGTCGTCGTGATGTCAGAGCCTATACCGGCTGGGGTGACACGCAATTAAAAGTGCATATCAAACGTTTAGAAAACATGGAGTACTTGCTTATTCATCGAGGTGGCCGTGGACGACAATTTATTTATGAGTTGTTGTATAACAGTGAAGGTCAAAATGGTGATCAATTTTTAATGGGATTGATTGATGTTAACAAACTAAAAAAACACGAAGATGATGATAGCTTATCGGGTGTTAGGGCAAACCTGTCGGGGGTGAGTCGGCCTGACGTCAGTCGTATGTCAGGCACGAGTTTGTCCATTCAAAATGCATCTACACCGCATGGTAGTAAGGAATTAGATGACAACAGCCTTTTAACTGAAAAAGAAGTTAAATTACTAATAGAAAAAAATTTACAACAGGCATCGTACCATAAGCCTATTTCATCAAACTTAAATGGAGGTATTAAACAATGAGTGACAATATAATCGAACATAACAGTATTCTGCTTTACCTCATGCGGTTTATTGAGTGGTGTCATTCAAAAAACTATAGCAAGGCGACAAGTAAGACACGTGATGTGTGTATTCGACGCTTCATTACGTGGTGTGAGCCACGTGGTATTGATACACCACAAAATGTGACAAAGAAAATTTTAGAGCAATATAATCGACATTTGTTTAACTATCGTAAAGCTGATGGCAGACCTTTAAGCTTTAGTACTCAACATAGTCATTTGGCACCACTTAAAGCGTTTTTTAAATGGCTTAGTCAGGAAAATTATATTCTTTACAATCCTGCTGCCGATTTCCAGTTGCCACGAGTGCCTAAACGTCTACCTAAAAATATTTTATCTGTTGATGAAATTGATACCTTGTTAAATCATACTAGTATCTTTGGTGATGCAGGTATCCGTGATCGCGCCATAATGGAAACGTTTTATTCAACTGGTGTTCGTCGAATGGAACTAGTTGGATTACATCTTCAAGACTTTGATGAAAATGAAAGTACGTTAATGGTCGTTGGTGGTAAGTGGCAAAAAGATCGTACAATTCCAATTGGAAAAAGGGCGAGTCTTTTGCTTCAGAAATATTTAACGGAAGTAAGGCCAAAATTAGTAAGAGATGATGATCCTGGTAATATCTTTTTAACAGATTACGGTGAAGCCTTTTTAAAGAACCGTGTCTCTGATTTAGTTAAAAAATACATGGATGCTTGTGGTATTAATAAAAGAGGTTCTTGTCATTTGTTTCGTCATGCAATGGCAACACATATGTTGAATAATGGAGCTGATATTCGGTTTATTCAGGCGATGTTGGGGCATGAGAATTTGTCATCGACTGAGATTTATACCCATGTTGCGATTATAGAACTCAAACGAGTGCACGCGGCAACACATCCATCGAGTTTAATGTAAATATAACGTTGAATAAATCTATTTACTCGGATTACAATGAACTATGAAATATTTACTGCAGACTGATTACAATAATGCACTTAAATTCATTGATAAATGTGATGATCATATTTTCAAAATAAAGAACTGGGCTTTAGTTACTATTTCAGCTGTTATTGCTTTTGGCGTAGCAAATGACAAGGATATAGTCATAATTTCCAACTTAGCCATCATTCTGGCATTTTTGTATTTAGAGCTTTTTTATAAGTCGCTACAAGATGATGCAATACTACATTCAACAAAATTAGAAAAACGGTTGGAAAAATATTACTCCGGTGACAAAGAAGAAGCTGTTGAAAATTACTCATTTGGAATTGGCAGCGCTTTAGCTTATCCAAAGCTAAAAAATATGCTCAGTATTTTAGCTCACCCTTATAGGCGACATATTATTATCTTCTACAGTTTTTTAGTTATATATTCTGGCGGTGGTTTTTTAATTGGAAGGTATCTAGCCTAATGAAATATAGTAATTCTTTATAATTCTTTTAAAGTGTTCATTGGTACAAAGAGGCGCATTGGATCATCTGTAAAGGGCTCAAATATTTCAAAATGTTGATAAAAGCCTAGTGCGTCTTCATCTAGTACATCAAGTATGACGCCAATTGCAGGTAGTCCCGTTGTTGTTAGTTCAACAGCCTTTCTAAGCGATGTAATCAACGTCTTTTCACCAAGACGTTGTTTTGCAAATTGTTGATCAACAGCAAGACGTGCAAGTAGCACAACAGAAACTGGATAGCCTGGTAAGTTTTTATCTGTTGGAATTGATTCACGGTTTACAGTTGATGATGCAAGTGAGTAATAGGCAGCAATTTGTGTTTTTGCAGCTTCTTCAGCAACAGGCAATACCCAAGTTCTACTGAGCCCCAATTGCATATTCTTAACAGCAAAGCGCGCCAGAAAGGTATCCATGTCTGGCTTACCGCAGCTAAATCGTTTTAAATCATGTTGAGCTTTATCGGCTAATACAAATTCTTGTAAAAAGGCCAATTAAAACCCCTCTGCATCCAACCGTTTGGCTGCTGCAACAAGACGTTCGCTAGGTTGACGCTCAGTGTCTTCACATGCAGCGATAAAGTTATCGAATTGCGCATTGGTAAGCTGGATTGAGGTTTCATTCTGTAAAATGAGGGGCGCATTATCACGAATCAAGCTTGTGATAAAATCCGTAAGCGATGAAAAACCCTGGGCAGCAGAAGCCCTTTCAGCAAGATGTTTTACATCTGCATCAACTCGCATTTCAATACGTTCTCGTGGTGCTGCTTGTGCCATGGCTTTCTACCTATTTTCTACTTAATACGGCAATCTGCCGTACATTAATTATGGTGTAAAAATACATTAAAAGCAAGATAACGGCATAAATATGCCGTTATCGACAAGAGTCACACATTAGCAAGGACTATAGCTAATTGATATTCTTCAATATATTGGCCTATATAAATATAACTTAACTATATATAAAAAATATACGATTAAATTAGCACTCGCTATAGCGGAGTGCTAATTTATGTGTTAACTTTACTCAAATTGTCATAAATGGGAAAACACAAGATATAGACGATATTGGCTAAAAGCAGATCAATTATTCAATATATAGTACTTTAAGGATGTAAAAGTAGTGCAAAGTAACGGAAGAACAATAAAAAGTGCGTTTAACATACTAGCCCTTTCTGGTGGGGGGTATAAGGGGCTCTATACAGCAAAGATAATTGCCCAAATAGAAGAAAATACCGGTAAACCTTTTGGCTCTCATTTTGACTTAATTTGTGGCACCAGTATAGGAGGTATAATTGCACTAGCACTAGCGACACGAAAAATTTCAGCAGAAGAAGTAGTTGTTGCGTTGAAAAAAGCAGGCCCTGATATATTCAAGCCAGTTGAAGAACCAAAATATAAGTTTGCTGGTATGAAAGAAAACGGAAAATCATATCTTGATAAGAAAATTTACCAAAATTCAGGATTTACACTTAAACGTGGCGTTACTGCAGCGAAACATAATAATAAAGCATTAAAAGAAATTTTAGAGTCATTATTTGGTGATAGAAAGATTGGTGATTTAAAAACGAGAGTTTTAATACCAACAGCCAATTGGACAAAGGGAGGACCTCAATTTTTTAAAACGCCTCATAATCCCAAACTTACACTGGATAAGAAGCATTCGCTGGTTGATGTTGCAATGGCAACCAGTGCAGCTCCTATTTATTTACCCAATTACGAATTTGAAAATCAAATATACGTTGATGGCGGTATAGTTGGTAATGCCCCAGGTATTTTTGGTGTTCATGAAGCTGAGCATTTCATTTCAGAAGCTTCTGACAAGGAATTACATTTACTTTGTATTGGAGCGTTATCATCAAAGATTACGGCAAATCAAAGTGAAAGTTTAGATAAAGGATTAGTTCAATGGAATTCTCGTATTTTTGACTTGATGATGGCATGTCAGGAACAGACTGCTAACTTCATGATGAAACAAAAGATGGGTGATCATTATCATATGATTGATGAGCCAACGAGTGCAGAACAAGACAAGGTTGTTGCATTGGATAAAGCGAATGATGCAGCAACAAATACTTTGTTAGGGCTTGCAAAGATAACCTTTCAAAAAGAAATTTCTGAAAAGCCTTTAAGTGATTTTATTAAACAACAGGCACCAGATTTAAATTTTAACGATCAGCAGGAGAAAAAAAATGTATAACGCCACCCCTTTATTTTATAAACACTTATCGGATGATCGTTTTATAAATAAACTTAACATTACAGATGAACAAGATAAAATGTTGCTTGAAGCTCGTAAAAAAGTTAGACAGGCAATTAGGAATGCTTTTAGTGAAGCAAGAGTGTATTTGAAAAATGAAACGATACATCAAAAAGACATCGATTGGATTTCAAAATTAATTCCTAAATTTTTAACGCAAGGTTCGTATGTGTACAAGACTTTGAATAGTCCATGCTCTAACTCTCAAGAGATTGATTTAGATGACGGTGTTTATTTACCTATGTCAATTATTGATTCAGAGCCTGAGGCGAATAAGGATTGGTTTTTTGCTATTGTTGATGGGGCGTTAAAAAAACTAGCAGAACAGGAAGGTTGGCATTTTGATGGAGAAAAAGAAACATGTGCGAGAATAATTATACCAGGAAAACAAGCGCATATTGATGTACCTTTATATGCAATTCCTGATAAACGACATAGTCAGTTAGTTGAATCGCTAAACTACGCAAAAGCAAATAACAAAACATTAAGCTCTATTTATTATAGTGACGCAGCAGTACAGGCAGCTTTATACTTACTTGATAAAGATGAAGTTAATCTTGCTACACGTGAAGGTGGCTGGCGAAAATCTGATCCTATGGAAATATATAATTGGTTTAAACAGGAAATATCTTTACGAGGTCAAGCATCAGGCCAACGCCTGCGACGAGTGTGTCGTTTTCTAAAGGCATGGCGAGACTATACATGGGAAAATGGTGGCCCGTCGTCATTAGCTTTAATGATTTGTGCTGTAGAAGCATTCCCCGAGGATGATAAAGGTCGTGATGACCATGCATTGTTAACTGTAGTGCGAGAATTACCCAGCCTGTTAAATAAAGAAGTTTTTAATCCTGCAGCAAAAGAAAAAGAAGTCGTATATCCTCGAGATGATATTAGCAGTGTAAATGTAGTACTTGCTGCTCAAGCTTTAGAAATAGCTCTTAATTCAGCGTTAAGTGGTTCTTTAGATAAAACTGCAGCATTGGCAGAGTTTAAAAATAAATTTGGCAATCGCATGCCCAATAACACAGAATGGATTGAAAGCATAAGTAGTGCGTCGATAGTACGTTCTACTCCTGCTAAAAATGTGAAGCCTGAATACATTCCAAACACTAAATCAGGTTAATTCAATAAAATGTTTGATTCGGCATTTCGTGAGGTGAATGAGTGGTTAATAAATAATGGTTTCGAGAGGGATGCAACTGAAACTCGTTTATTTGCCTATAATGGACATCTTCATTGCCATAAAGAAGGTATCCCAGTAAAACTTTGTTTTGACAATCTTGATTTTCAAGATTTGCCTGACATCTATCTTAAAGAACCTCGCCCTGAATGCTTGAAAAAATTTATGCCTCATATTGAGACGGATAGAAAAATTTGTTATTTAAACATCGAAACATATCGTCTTGACCCATATCGCCCAGTTCAAACAATTGTAAATTGTTTAGATCAGGCGACAAACGTTCTCAATGAGAATATTGCAGGTAAAAATATCAGCGACATTGATATTGAATTGTCTGCTTATTGGCATCCAGCGAGGAAAGGCATTGCTTTATCAAGACATCAATCGGGTGATGTTGTTGAATTTAATTTAATAACATATGTCAGTCCACTTGGTACTAACAGTAGTTTAATAGCTATTGGTCATGCAAATGAAATTCTTAAGTATAAAAACAGGAAAGAAGTAACTTCTTCAGATAAGGATAATAAGAGCGTTATATGGATAAAAATTAATAAGTCTGTTTTTCTGTCCGTTGATATTGAATGGCCACCAAAACATTTTTCTTCATTTTATAATTGGCTACAATTAATTGATCGAACGGCTGCGGCGACACTTAAAAAAATATTAGGTACAAAAAATGGGGCGCAGTCAGATGTATTAATAATATTGGAGACAAATAGCGGTCTTATTGGTGTAAGAATCGAAGTTCCTTTAGATCTTTTTCAGAAAAATCCTAGTCGGTTTCGTAAGCAATTACTTATAGATAAAGGTCTCTCAAAGATTAAGTTTACCCGCGTTGTGATTGACGATCTCAGTTCAGACTTTGTATTTTCACGAAATTTGCAAGGAAAGAATTTGTCATCGAAAAATATAGCACTTATTGGATGCGGGACAATTGGTGGCTATCTTTCTCGTTTACTCGTTCAAGCAGGAGCTGGTAGTAAATCAGGAAATCTAGCCTTATATGATGAACAATTACTTTCAGTTGGAAACTTAGGACGACATTATCTTGATGAAAATTATTTGTATGAAAATAAGGCTGAAGCATGTCAACATAAGTTGCATGCCGAATTTGATTCAATAAATATTAAGTGCCACCCTAAAGAATTCAATGTTGTAGATAATTTAGAAAATTTTGATTTGATTATTGATGCAACTGGGCGAGAACCATTTTCATTATCACTTAATCACCAATCTGTAAGATTACATAATGACGGTGTTCGCAGGCCCGATATATTATATGTATGGGTAGATGGTAATGGTTATTGTGGTCGAGCATTGATATATGACGGTACAGGTGGTTGCTATCGATGTTTACAAGATTTAAGGGGGTGTGACAAATTTCCTGCGCTGAAATCAGAAGATGATCGTGTGCCAATGAAATATAAATGTGGAGAGTCATTTGTACCATATCCAGCAAGTGTTTCGGTGCAGACTGCTGGTCTAGGTTTAGAAGTTGTACTTGATTGGGTGAATGGTAAAACAAAACACCATTTTCATAATAGAAATTTTCATGAAAAAGCACGTGAACATAAAGACCAGAAACTAAAACCTACTAAGGGATGTCCTGCATGTCAGAATTGATTTATGGACAGGATACTGGATTTGTACTTTTTGAAGACGATGTTACTAAAACACTAAATAATTTTCGCCAAAATGGAAAGAGGAACGAAGCAGGAGGAATACTGATAGGTTTTCGCAGAGATCCTCATCTTCATGTCATTTCCTGCACAACTCCGTATAAAAAAGATAAGTGTTCACGATTTGAATTTTTACGCCGAGATCCTCTACATAATTTGGCAGCCCGCAGATATTGGAAAGAAAGCAAGGGTCAAATTTATTATCTAGGGGATTGGCATACCCATCCTGTTGCCACGCCACTTCCATCTTCTATTGATCATCATGAATGGCGTAAACTAACTAAAAGTAAATTAGGCCCAGATTTATTATTTGTTATAGTTGGAAGAACGAAGTGGTATGTACAATATAAATCACAGACATTACATTTGTTAGGGATATAACAATCAACACTATTCTGTGATTTTGGTAATATTACCAAGAATTTCATCAGAAAATAGTATTAAGTAGGTAATTAGAACATCCTCAATAATCAAGGTATATAGATGCGAACGTTTATTGTACAAGAAAAGGAATTTATAAATTTTCTTATTTTAAGTCCACGAGGACAGAGAAAACTTGTTTCATTTTTAGACAAATATTTATCGCGAACAGTGATAGTTTTGAATCCTAATCAAGAGTCAGCTGAATTTAGATTTGAGATAGAAGGTGAAGCTACCGACGAAGTAATTAATTGGGTTATTGATAGTGTAGATGACTTAGAGGAAATTATAGCCATCTTAGTTAAACTCATTCTCTATTTAGAAGGAAAAGGATATGTAGCTTCATATAAGGTTACTGAAGAAGAAAGAAAAGAGGAATTTATCTTTGGTCAAGGGATAGTTGATAACTTGAAAATAAGTATGCCTTTCCCTGATATTGAGATAGTCAAATTATTAATTGAATATCTCTTTAAGGAAATTGTTCCGTTAGAACCTTTAAAAGATCTTGCTAGTCATAATTTTATTCCGCCTGAAGAAAGAAGGTTTAGAAAGCAATATAGATTGGCTGTTACTGCAATATTAATTTCGATAATCATTGGTGTTTCAGTTATTACATTGAACATTATAGCGCAAAATAAAAATACAGAAGTAAGCAGCAAGACTTCTGAAATTGTGGTTAAGGGTATTAGTGCGCTTGAAAATATAAATTCATCCATAGAGAAGTCAAGCATTACGCAGTCAAATGAATTAAAGGAGTTAACTGATAACGTTCAATCAGACCTTGAAAATATAAATAATAGTGTTGATGATGTCTCAAGTTCTGTAAAGACAACAGGTGAGCGGGTAGTTAAAGAGACCTCTAAAGCTCAAAATAAGTTAAATAAACTTCAAGAGAGTCTTGATAATAAATAAATTAAAAATGTATTCTGCATCAGAAAATTTTTATTAGATGGATTGATTTTTCTGTAAGAAACTGATTTCTTAAGTTAATTTTGATTTCAAGTAATCTCATTCAGTTTATAATTACTTCCGAGACTATGATCCTTCTACTGGGCGATATGTGCAGTCTGATCCTATAGGATTAGATGGTGGTTTGAATACTTATGGTTATGTTGGAGGAAATCCGGTAACTTGGTTTGACCCACTTGGTTTGTTTTGCGTTAGATGTGCTCTCTCTAAGGACAAGAATGGTAACTGGGAAACTGGTGGAAAAGGTTATCAAAATGGTAAAAAAGTATGCACGTATAACTGCTGGAGAACCGATGATTTTAGTAAACGATCAACAGTTCTAGGGGGCTCTGAATCAACTCCATCTGGTAACGTTTGTTATGGAGGTGCTGATTGGACTGAAAAGCTAGTAGGAGATTTAGAAAAGCCTCAAAGACTTTCATATCCGCAAACCTTTGAATGGTTTGAAATAGAAACAGATCCTAGTTGGTTAGGAGAGTTCTTTGGATCTTTGCCACAAAATGATACTAATATGATAAATAATATTAATGAAGCATTAGGTAATTAGAAAGAGAAAGAGAAAGAGAAAGAGAAAGTGAATATGATAATACAAAAACAAAGTACACAATACGTCTTTACTCTTTTGCTTGTTGTATTGGAATTAATTTTATTTTCAAATTATAAATTTATGCATCTATTTATTGAATTTATATCTAATGCAAGCATATATCACCATAGTTTGCTTGAAATAAATTTTTACAAAGTAACTATTCTTTTATTAACGATATTTCCTGTGGTATATAAGTATTGGAAGCCTTATAGATATATAACGTTAATGCTTTGTTTTGCAGTTGTCTTGCAGATTGAATTAAATTTAATTTCTTATTTGATATCTCAGTTTAGTGGGGATTTATATTGGCATGAATTTAAATTTTATTTTCTTATAGCTGCATGTCTAATATTTTTAATATGTTCAATTATTTTCCCTTCGTATTATGGTTTTACAAAAAGAGATATAATCAGAGTGAATTTGTTAATATTTATTTCATGTTTACTTTCTTCACTCCACCTCGTTTTAATGACAAGTAAATTATTATCATAATTATGATGTTTGGAATCTGAGTCTGAAACTATGGGGTCAGGCCTTTCATTTTCCATTCTGAAAGCCGCATCAGAAAATTTATTACACAAAACTTACAAGGATGTAACTGATTAATAATTAAAACAAACTACGATCCCAAGTAGAAAGTTTGAGTTTATAATTACTTCCGAGACTATGATCCTTCTACAGGTAGGTATGTGCAGTCTGATCCGATTGGGTTAGGTGGTGGGTTAAATACTTATGGGTATGTTGGTGGGAATCCTTTATATTGGATTGATCCTTTTGGACTTGCACCAGGTGATTTATTTACTACTCCTGACGCAGCTGCACGTGATGCAATTGAATATGCAAAGTCACAAACATGGGGTTGGTTGGTAGAATTTGGTGGCCATATCAATAAAAAAGGAAAATGTTTTACTGCTACAATAGCTGAAGGTGACCTTGAAAGGATAAATATTAAGCTTCCAACTAAAAATACTGTAGCTATATGGCATACACACCCATATTTGAAACATCTGTTAGGCTATTCTGATGAAGAGTTTTCAATTCAAGATATAACTACGATAGATTTTATAAATCGTCCAGGATACCTTGGTACTCCAAAAGGTGCTATTAAAAAATATGACCCTAGAACTAAAAAAACTGAAACTCTTAATCCTGGAAACGAGAGTTGTGGTTGTCAAAATTAATCTTAATTAGGATAATGAATTATGTCTATTATACTTAAATCAATTATTTCGGCTTTTATTTTTTGGTTTTCATTTTCGTGTTATGCAGGAGAAAATCAAGATAATGGCAGTATGCCAATAGGAGTCTCAATAATTAATTTAATTGCAAATCCGGAACGTTATCATAATAAGAAAATTAGATTTATAGGTTTTGCTAGTGTGGAATTTGAAAATTTCAGTATTTATCTTTCAAAAGAATCATATGACAATCGAATGTCTCTAAATGCAATCTGGCTGGATTTAGAAAGTAAAAACTCTACTGTCGACTCAATTATGAAAAAAATCCATGGGTTAATTAAATTAGATAAACATTATGTGATAGTTGAAGGTGTATTTGACAAAAACGACAAGGGTCATATGTCAATGAACTCCGGTAGTATTAATGGTATCACTAGACTTGATAAATGGGATAGTCGTTCAAAGTAAATATCAAAATTGCATCAGGGATTTTTTATCGCATAAAAATTACAAGGACGTAACCACTTAATAATTAAACCAAACTACGATCCCAAGTAGCCTCATTCAGTTTATAATTACTTCCGAGACTATGATCCTTCTACGGGTAGATATATCCAAAGTGATCCGATTGGACTTGCTGGTGGGTTGAATACTTATGGGTATGTTGAAGGGAATCCGTTAAGGTATATAGATCCATTTGGATTGATGAGCAATTGTGCTGCATGTATATTAAACTGTAATTATATATATTTCTGGGAACGTGATGAAATAACTACAGATACTGCGTCATCAGCTACAAATGAGGTTTTCGCTCCAGGTAATCCTATTTCTCGAAGACTATTAGGCCTTGCGGCTACAGGAGCTGCTTCAGTAACATTATCATATAGTAGTTATAAAAGTCGCGAGTCGTGCTTAAATGATTGTAACAAAGGTGATTGCTCTGATGAAAATATTGACTGTAATAATAATTAATCTTACGCTGTTGGGCGTTGTTAAAGCAGAAAACATAAAATTTGATGACGTCATGCACAATAAAATGTCTAAGATTTACTGTAATGAGCATGAGGTACTGAAACATTTAAATATGAATAATGAACAATGCCATATTTATATTAAAACATTAGTTAATATATGTAAGATACATTATGAAAAACTATTGCCCGAGCTTAACAGTTATGAGAATGCAAAGAAAAATAAAGATAAAATAAATAAATCTATGAAAGTGTTTGCGAATTGCATAAATTCAGAAATATTCAAGACTGACAAATGATAATCATGCGCATTGAATAAACGCGTTAGAGATTTTTTCTCACTCTAAATTTACAAGGACGTAACCACTTAATAATACAACCAAACTACGATCCCAAGTAGCCTCATTCAGTTTATAATTACTTCCGGGACTACGATCCTTCTACTGGGCGATACGTCCAAAGTGACCCTATAGGTTTGCGTGGAGGTCTTAACACGTATGGATATGTCTTGGGAAATCCGATAAAGTATTCTGATCCCTTGGGTTTAGGGCCAGCTTCTGGTCAGGCGTGCCACTTAGCAAATGTTGCGTATACAGCGAATTCGCTACATAACACATACGAAGAAATAGCTAATCACAATCCATTTAAAGATGAATTTGAAGCAATTGATAATGAAATTAGAGCTTGTAGTTTAGATCAGGGACAAAGAAAAGCTAAACTATATGAAATTCGACAAAGGTTGATGGAAAGACTAAATGCAATTAGAAAAGAATTGTCAAAAAACTTAGCCGAGGAAATGGCTGAAGGAACGGCATGGGGTGCTTTTAGAGGAGGCGTTTGTGCAGCTATTACAGCTCTTCCTCCAATGCCTTATTTACCATAAGAAAATATATAAGTTAGGAGTTAGAATGGCTTTGGGAATTAAGAACAAAACATTTAATAGTATATGCAATCTTGGCATTTTTGTTGCTGTACTAATGTCCTTTCATATGACTGCTTCATATTTAAATTTTAAAATCATGGCTTATGGTTATGATGAACATTCATTAGGGAAGAATTTGGACATTGAAAATGATTTTGATGTATTCTTAAAAGATAATAAGTATAAAAAAATAATCTTAAATGAATTGAAAATCTGTCATAAACAGAAAATAGATATGTTTTCTATTATAGAGGATGCACTAGAAAAAAATAAAAGAGATTATCTATTTAATGTTTTTCTATGGTATATAGTGGCGGCAACTTTTGGTTTTTTACGGTGGAAAGTGAAATTAGTCGAGGGTAAAAGCTAATATCGCATCAGAATTTTTTTCTCACTCACAAGCTAATTGGGTTGAGAATCAATGGGGGGCAGGTCTTACATGTCACATTTTTAATTCAATAAAAGACGGAGGCCGTGGAATTTCCCCAGCTTCACGATTAAATTTGATTAAAAAAATAATCATAAGATTCAAAGTATGCCGAGGACTGCTCAATTACATATAGATGGATTACTACTATGTGTTATGGGGTGTGAGTTGAATAAATAGAGGTTCATTCTGCCCCCTGTTCTTATAAAAAAGGGGACGGATTCTGAGGTATCCCCACAAAAAAGCGATCAAAAACAATGATTTAGGTATAAAAATAATTGGGTAGACATGCATAGTGTTTTTTGATCTTATGTTAAGTGTCAAATTTAATATAAGGAAACAACACTATG